>Ga0182735_1000080_pt1 | contig 140637 bp, 133 predicted proteins | sample eDN5th30CKraftMG_FD_128524 | JGI IMG/M metagenome (GOLD analysis project Ga0182735, IMG submission 128524) | Enriched Miracle-Growth compost microbial communities from Emeryville, California, USA - eDNA 5th pass 30_C Kraft MG (version 2) (version 2) ... | reverse complement strand
TTCCCCTTCCGGCGGCAAACACGCAAAAACCCAACCCTTCCCGCCGCCGTTGGAAATTGCATCTTCCTTGAGTCGTGGCGGGGGGGGGGGGGGGGGGGGGGGGCGCCCGGGGGGGGGGGGGGGGAAAGGAAGAGGGCGCCGGGCGGAGGGGGCGAAGGGGGGGGGGGGCGGTCTTCTGCCGGTGGTGCCTCCCAATGCCCCCCCCCGCGCGGGGGGGGGGGGGGGGGGGGACCACCGCCGAAGGCGGTGGTGGAGGGGGCTGTCGGCCTGACGCGCCGCCGAAGGACGCCACCCCCCTCCGTCAGCGCTTCGCGCTGCCACCTCCCCGCGAGCGGGGAGGATCGTCTTGTTCCCACCCCCCAGCCGCCGCGTCACGAATAGGGCGGCGTATCCTCGAACTCGGCGAACCACGGATAGTCGTTCGCGACGCTCGCGGTGAAATGGGGTGCGCGCTTTTCGAGGAAGCTCGTCACCCCTTCGGCGGCGTCGGGGCTGCGGCCGCGCGCGAAGATCGCGCGGCTGTCCCAGCGGTGCGCGCTCATCGGGTGCGGGGCGCCGAGCATCCGCCACAGCATGTGCCGGGTGAGCGCGACCGAGACGGGCGCGCTCTGCTCGGTCATCTCGTGCGCCTTGGCGATCGCGGCGTCGATCAGCGCGCCGGGTGCGTGCACCGACTGCACCAGCCCCATCTCCTGCGCTTCCCGCGCCGAGATCAGGCGGCCCGAATAGCAAAGGTCGACCGCATTCGCGATGCCGACGAGGCGCGGCAGGAACCAGCTCGACGCCGCCTCGGGCACGATCCCGCGGCGCGCGAACACGAAGCCGTAGCGCGCGGTGTCGCTCGCGAGCCGCGCATCCATCGACAGCGTCATCGTCGCGCCGATGCCGACCGCGGCGCCGTTGATCGCGCCGAGCACGGGCTTTTTCGCGTCGAAGATCCGCATCGACACGCGCCCGCCCGAATCGCGGATCAGCGGGTGCGACCAGTCGATCGTGCCGTCCTCGGCGACGGGGCTCGCCGACACGCCGTCGGGCAGGGTCGCGGCCTTGTCGGAGCGCTTGTCGTAATCGAAGGTCGAGGCGCCCTGGCCCAGGTCGGCGCCGGCGCAATAGGCGCGGTCCCCCGCGCCGGTGAAGATCACCGCGCGCACGCTGTCGTCGGCGTCGCATTCGTCGAGCGCGGCGACGATCTCGAGCATCATTTCGGTGGTGAAGGCATTCATGCGGTCGGGGCGATGCAGCGTCAGCAGCGCGATCCCTTCCTGCTTGTCGAGGCGAATCTGGTCGAAGCTCATCACACACTCTCCCGTCTATGTTGCGGTTATCGTTGCAAGCGCGGCACGCGAGCGCAAGTATAAGTTGACGTGGACGTAAGCGTAAGGTGGCCGCGACGTCGATGATGACGCGCCGTGGCTTTGCCGCTATAGGGCGCTCCTTCGCCCCGGCGCCGGCCGCTTCCTGAGTCGCCAGTCGCCGGGGTCGTTCTTTTCGTTTTCGGCAGAAAGTTGCACGCCATGGCCCGTCGCCGCCAGATCTATGAAGGCAAAGCCAAGATCCTTTACGAAGGTCCCGAACCGGGCACCCTGATCCAGTATTTCAAGGACGATGCGACGGCGTTCAACGCGCAGAAGCGCGGGACGATCAACGGCAAGGGCGTGCTCAACAACCGCATTTCGGAGCATGTCTTCACGCTGCTCGGTCAGATCGGCGTGCCGCACCATTTCATCCGCCGCCTCAACATGCGCGAACAGCTGATCCGCCAGGTCGAGATCGTGCCGATCGAGGTTGTCGTGCGCAACGTCGCCGCGGGTTCGCTGTCGAAGCGGCTGGGGATCGAGGAGGGGACGCAGCTGCCCCGCACGCTGATCGAATATTGCTACAAGGACGACGCGCTCGGCGACCCGCTGATCGCCGAGGAACATATCGCCTGCTTCAACTGGTGCAGCCAGGAAGAGCTGCACGATATTCAGGACATGGCGATCCGCATCAACGATTTCATGTGCGGCCTGTTCGCCGCGGTCGGCATCCGCCTGATCGACTTCAAGCTCGAATTCGGGCGGCTGTGGGACGGCGATTACAGCCGGATCATCCTGGCGGACGAGATCAGCCCCGACGGCTGCCGCCTGTGGGACATGGCGACCAATGAAAAGCTCGACAAGGACCGCTTTCGCCGCGATCTGGGCGGCGAGGTCGAAGCCTATCAGGAGGTCGCGCGGCGGCTCGGCCTGATGCCCGAGGGCGGCGACAATGCGGTGCTCGACCTCGAGACGCACCGCAAGAAAAAGGGCAGCTGAGATCCGTAAGCCCCTTCTCTTCGGAGGGGATCATATCGTTTGCAAGCACGACGGCTTTCGACTGGAAACGCCATTCAAGGCCTTTCGTCACCCTGAACTTGTTTCAGCATCCATGGCCTGCCGTTTCCTTCGGCGCAGCGCGGGACGAGCGGCCGGGCCATGGATGCTGAAACAAGTTCAGCATGACGAGCCCTTATGGTCACTCCTCGCCTCAAAAGTCAGCGCGCGTTTGCGAAGGATATGATCGTCACTGAAGAGGAGGGCTTCCTGCCGAACGTCGCCGGCGGCCGCAAAATTCGCCGATCGGCTGTGGACGTCGCTCGTCGAAAGCCGGGGCGGCGCGGCTTGACCCCTTTGGCGGGGATCGCCAAACCCGCCCCATGACCATTTTTCCGTTCCGGCGCGTCGCGATCGCGCTGTCGCCGCTGTTTCTTTTCGCCACCGCCGCCACCCAGCCCGCGCCGCCCGCCCCGGTCAATCCGCAGACCGACGCGGCGAAGGCGTGGAACTATGCGGACAGCGACGTGCCGGTCGATCCGAACGTCGTCTTCGGCGTGCTGCCGAACGGCATGAAATATGCGCTGCTGCACAATGAGACGCCCAAGGGCAGCGTGATTATCCGGATGCGCTTCGACGTCGGCAGCTTCGACGAGGCCGACGACCAGCGCGGGCTGGCGCATTTCCTGGAACATATGGCGTTCAACGGCTCGACGCATGTGCCCGAGGGCGAGATGATCAAGCTGCTCGAGCGGAAGGGGCTCGCCTTTGGCGCCGACACCAATGCCTCGACCGGGTTCGACCAGACGGTGTACAAGCTCGACCTGCCCAATGCGTCGGACGATCTGATCGACACCGGGTTGATGCTGATGCGCGAGACCGCGAGCGAGCTGACGCTCGACCCCAAGGCGATCGACCGCGAGCGCGGGGTGATCCTGTCCGAACGCCGCGCGCGCGACACTTATCAGCTGCGCAATCTGGCCGACCAGTTCGCCTTTGCGACGCCCGACATGATCGTCGCCGAGCGGCTGCCGATCGGGACCGAAGAGGTGATCCGCACCGCGCCCGCGTCGCGGCTGCGCGACCTGTATGACCATTATTACCGCCCCGAGCGCGCGACGCTGGTGATGGTCGGCGATTTCGATCCGAAAGCGGTCGAGGCGAAGATCAAGGCACGCTTCGCCGACTGGCGGGCACGCGGCCCCGCCGGCCCCGAGCCCGATCTCGGCTCGATCGACTATGAGCGCGCGTCGGCCGCCGACGATTTCGTCGACCCCGCGATCAACGACGGGGTGACGATCGCGCGCTTCAAGCCGTGGGTCGATGAACCCGATAGCAAGGCGAAGCGCACCCGCAACCTTGCCGAAGAGGTCGGCGAGGCGATCGTCGACCGGCGACTTGCCAAGCGCGCGCTCGCCGAGGATTCGCCGATCCTCTCGGGCTATGTGAACGATCTGGAAGGATGGAAGACCTTCGATCTCGTCACCGCGGGCGCGGTGGCGAAGGAGGGCGCGTGGAAGGACGCGCTCGCGCTCGTCGAGCAGGAATATCGCCGCGCGGTCGAGCATGGTTTCACCCAGGCCGAGGTCGACGAGCAGCTCGCGCGGCGGCGCAACGCGCTGAAGACCGCGGTCGCGGGAGCGACGACGCGGCGCAGCGAGGCGCTCGCCGACGTGCTGGTGGGCGCCGCCGACGGCGACTTCGTCTTCGTGCGCCCCGAAACGACGCAGGCGCTATTCGCCGCCGCCGAGCCATCACTCGACGCCGCGACCGTCTCCGAGGCTTATCGCAAGCGCGTTTCGGGGATGAGCCCGCCGCTCGCGCGCGTGACGAGCAAGACGCCGATCGAGGGTGGCACCGACGCGATCCTCGCGGCGTTCAAGGCATCCGAACAAGTCGCCGTCGCCGCGCCGACCGCGACCGAGAGCACGGCCTTTGCCTATACCGACTTCGGCACGCCGGGGCGCGTGGTGTCCGACGAGCGCGTCGAGGATCTGGGCATCCGCCGCATCCGCTTTGCGAACAATGTGATGCTCAACATCAAGCGCACCGATTTTCAGAAGGACAAGGTGTGGCTGTCGGTGCGCGTCGATGGCGGCACGCTGCTTGCGACGCGCGACGATCCGACGAAGGTCGCGCTGGCGGGGTCGCTGAGCGTCGGCGGGCTCGAGGCGCACAGCTATGACGATCTGCGCACCATCTTTGCCGGCAAGACGGTGGCGCCGAGCTTCGGCGCCGACATCGATGCGTTCGGCGGGCGGGTCGTGACCTCGCCCGAGGATTTCCGGCTGCAGGCAGATCTGATGGCGGCCTATGTCACCCATCCGGGCTATCGTGCCGACGGGCTCGCGCTGATCCGCCGCGTGCTGCCGCAGCGCTATGCCGCGAACGATGCGACCCCCGCCGCGGTGATGGGACGCGATGTCGGCGGAATCCTCGCCAACGACGATCCGCGCGCCCAGACGCCGCCGCTCGCGACGCTTTTGACGCTCGACTGGGGCCAGCTCAAACCCGTCATCGCCGACAGCCTGGCGCATGGCGCGATCGAGATCGGCGTCGTCGGCGATATCGACGAGGCTGCGGCGATCGACGCGATCGCGGCGACCTTCGGCGCGCTGCCCGAACGCCGCGCCGCCTTCGACCCGCGCGCGGCATCGCGCGTGCGCGAATATCAGGCCGACACCAGCGAGCGCACGCTGATCCACAAGGGACCGGCGGACCAGGCCGAGGTCCGCATCTATTGGCCCGCGCGCGACGACAGCGATCTTGGTGAAGCGATGCGGCTCAATCTGCTCGCGCGCGTGATGCAGCTCAAGCTGACCGAGGAATTGCGCGAGCGGCTCGGCGAAAGCTACAGCCCCGGCGCCGCGGCGAGCCTGTCCGACGAATTTCCGGACTTCGGCCATCTCTTCGCGGCGGCCAATGTCGATTACAAGGACATCGCGACGACGCGCGCGGCGATGTTCGGCATCGCAAAGGAACTGCGCGACGCGCCGGTCGATGCCGACCTGCTCGACCGCGCGCGGCGGCCCTTCGTCGAGGCGCTCGCCAAAGCGCGGCGCGAGAACAGCTATTGGATGAACTATGTCGCCGAGGCCTCGACGCGCCCCGACCGCCTCGATCGCAGCCGCCACGCGATCGAGGAGGTCGAGGCCGCGACGCCCGCCGAGCTGCAGGCCCTCGCGGTGCGCTACCTAGTCGACGACAAGGCCCTGGTCATCAAGGCGATCAGCGACAAGGCGGGCGGATAGTGGGGAATCCGCCGTTCTAAACCGACCACTCCACCCACGCGCCGTGCGGGTGCGAGCGGCCGAGCATTTTCGGCTCGGCGCCGCCCGGCCAGTGGCGCACCACGAGTTCGTGGAGGTGCAGTGTGCGATTGGCCTCGAGCGCGATCCACGCGAGCGGGCGCTCCGGCGTCGCGCGCGCGCCAGCGGCTTCCATCGCGGCGGTGATGCGCGCCTGCTGGTCGGCGGGAACATATTGCCAGACGATCGAGTGCATCAGCACGCGCGTCGTGCCCGCAGCCTGCGGCCTCGCCAGCTCGGCCTCGACGAAGTCGGCGGCGGTCATGCGGACGAGGTCGGGCGGGTCGGCTTCGGCGGCGGCGATCGCGGCTTCGAGGCGGCCGAAGCGGATATGATGCTCGGGCCAGATATAGGCTTTCAGGCGCAGCGCCTGCGCGGGATCGGTCAGGTCGACCGGCGCGACGTCGCAGCCCTTGATGCGGGCGAAATCGATCTTGTGCTGCGGCGGGTGGCGGCCGCGCCATTCGGGGGCGAAATCCATCACGCCGGGCTGCGGCCCGACCTGCACGCCGGCGAGGTCGTAGTGATAGCGATCGAGCATCAGGTTGATCCCGGCGCTCGATCCGATTTCGAGGCATTCGAAATGCGGCGGCAAGCCCTGGTCGACGAGCCACAGCATCGCGGCGACGAAATTCGCCGAGCGTCCCGCCTCGTTGGTTTGCGGCGGGCCGTCGAGCCACGGCAGCAGCGCCGCATCGTGACGCCGCACGACGCCCGCGACGACGGCGATATCGTTGATGTCCTCGCTGTCGGCATAGACGGGTGCGAGCTCGGGCGCCTCGCCCGACAGGTGCAGCGCGTGGAGCCCGCCCGCGGCGCGCAGCGGCAGCGCGTCGGCGAGCGGGGCGCCGTCCCACGCGGCGATACGGCGCGCGAATTCGCTGTCGGGGCGCTTCAGCAGCGCGGCGAGCGCGGCGACGATCCGCGCGGTCACCGGCGCCTCGGCGCTGCGGCAATAGGCGACCTGATTGGCGAAGGCGGTGTCGACCGCCGCGCGTCCGGTTTCGGCCATGTCCACAAACTGGTACCGGTCGCTCATTGCCCTTTCTCCCGCTGGCGCTTATGTGCGCCTCGCTTATGCCCGAACCGATCATCTTTGCCATCCCCAAGGGACGCATCCTCGACGAGGCGCTGCCGCTGCTCGCGGCCGCCGGGATCGAGCCCGCGGCGGACTTCTTCGACAAGAAGAGCCGCGCGCTGGTGTTCGGGACGAACCAGCCGCATATTTCGCTGATCCGCGTGCGCGCCTTCGACGTCGCGACTTTTGTCGCGCACGGCGCGGCGCAGCTCGGCATCGTCGGGTCGGACGTCGTCGACGAGTTCGACTATTCGGAACTCTACGCGCCGGTCGACCTCGGCATCGGCCATTGCCGCCTGTCGCTTGCGGGACCGGCGGGCAGCGCGCCGCCGGGCGCCAACGGGTTCGGGGGCGAAAGCCATATCCGCGTCGCGACCAAATATCCTGCGACGACGCGCCGCTGGTTCGAGGGGCAGGGAATCCAGGCCGAGTGCATCAAATTGAACGGCGCGATGGAGATCGCGCCCAAGCTCGGCCTCGCCTCGCATATCGTCGATCTCGTCTCGACCGGGCGCACGCTCGTCGAAAATGCGCTCGAGGAGCAAAAGATCATCAGCGAGGTGTCGGCGCGGCTGATCGTCAACCGCGCGGCGTTCAAGCTGCGTTCGGCCGAGGTGCCGGCGCTCGTCGAGCGGTTCCGTCAGATATCTACCAACCCCTCCCCTTCAGGGGAGGGGCAGCGAGACTTGCCCGGCGAAGCCGGGCCTAGTCGCAGCGGGGTGGGGGCCATCGGCCCGGCGCAAGGCCGAGAGCCCCCACCCCCAACCCCTCCCCTGAAGGGGAGGGGCTTATGAGAAGGCTTGACGCCTCCGATCCCGGTTTCGCCGCGGCGTTCGACGCGCTGGTGAACGACCGGCGCGAGAGCGCATCCGACGTTTCGGCCGACGTCGCCGCGATCGTCGCGCGCGTGAAGGCCGAGGGCGACGCAGCGCTTGCCGATTACACCGCGAAGTTCGACCGCTTCGACCTCGGCGCGAGCGGCTGGAGCATTTCGAAGGAAGAGTGCGCCGCCGCCCATGATGCGCTCGCGCCCGAGCTGCGCGATGCGCTGACCCTCGCCGCGGCGCGCATCCGCGCCTATCACGCCGCGCAGTTGCCCGAGGACCGCGACTATCGCGACGCGGCGGGTGCGCGGCTCGGGGCACGCTGGCGGGCGGTCGACGCCGCGGGCGTCTATGTCCCCGGCGGGCGCGCCGCCTATCCCTCGTCGGTGCTGATGAACATCCTACCCGCGAAGGTTGCCGGGGTCGAGCGCATCGTGATGACTACCCCGACGCCGGGCGGCGAGGTCAATCCGGTCGTCATGGCGGCGGCGCATATCGGCGGGGTCGACGAGATCTGGCGCGTCGGCGGCGCGCAGGCGATCGCCGCGCTCGCCCATGGCACCGGCCGGATCGCGCCGGTCGACGTCGTGACCGGCCCCGGCAATGCGTGGGTCGCCGAAGCGAAGCGCCAGCTTTATGGGGTCGTCGGCATCGACATGGTCGCGGGGCCGAGCGAGATCGTCGTCGTTGCGGACAGCAAAAACGAACCGCATGTCATCGCCGCTGACCTTTTGAGCCAGGCCGAGCATGATCCGACGAGCCAGTCGATCCTGTTCACCAACGACGGCGATTTCGCCGATGCGGTGGTTGAAAACATCGAGCACCAGATTCGTAGTCTGGGGACAGGTGAGACGATGCGCGCCAGTTGGGATGCTCACGGTGCTGTTGTCATTGTGCCGAACCTCGTCAATGCGATTCCGCTGTGCGACCGGCTCGCGCCCGAGCATCTCGAACTCGCGGTCGATCCCGAAGAGGCCGATGCGCTGTTCGCGCGGGTCCGCCACGCGGGCTCGGTATTCCTCGGCCGCCAGACGCCCGAGGCGATCGGCGATTATGTCGCCGGTCCCAACCATGTCCTTCCCACCGGACGCCGCGCGCGCTTTTCGAGCGGGCTGTCGGTCACCGACTTCATGAAGCGCACGAGCTTCCTCGCGCTTGACGCGGCGAGCCTCGCCGCGATCGGACCCGCCGCGGTCGCGCTCGCGGAGGCCGAGGGGCTTCCCGCCCACGCGCTCAGCGTCCAGAACAGATTGCAGACGAAATGAACAAACGCGCCCAATCCCGCTCCGCCGCTCGCCTCGCCGCCGTGCAGGCGCTCTATCAGCACGAGATGGAAGGCACGCCGACCCAGCAGCTGATCCACGAGTTCCACCAGCACCGCATCGGCGCGATCATCGAAGACGCCGAATATGCCGAGGCCGACGTCCCCTTCTTCGACGATATCGTCAAGGGCGCGCTCGCGCGGATAGACGAGCTCGACGCCGCGATCGTCGCGCGGCTCGCGAGCGGCTGGACGATGGACCGGCTCGACCGCACGATGAAGGCGATATTGCGCGCCGGCGCCTATGAACTGATCGCACGCGGCGACGTGCCGGTGGGCGCGGTGGTCAGCGAATATGTCGATGTCGCAAAGGCCTTTTTCGACGGGCGCGAAGCGGGCTTTGCCAACGGGCTGCTCGATGCGATCGGCAAGGATGTGCGCGGAACCAAAGCATAATATACCCGTTCGCATCGAGCGAAGTCGAGATGCCCCTCGGCTTGGCGCTATCCCGACGGGTGTCTCGACTTCGCTCGACACGAACGGACAAGAAATGCCTTGCGGTCGACGAGAGGGTCTATGAACGAAGCCGATTTCATCGCCCGCCTGCGCGGCATTGCGACCGATCCGGCGGCGCGCGGGCTCGATGACGATGCCGCGGTGTTCGAAGGGCTGGTGCTGACCCACGACATGATCGTCGAGGGCGTCCATTTCCTTCCCGACGACGCGCCGCAGGACGTGGCGTGGAAGCTCGTCGCGGTCAATCTGTCCGACCTCGCGGCGAAAGGCGCGGCGCCGCTCGGCGTGCTGCTCGGCTATAGCCTGACCGGCGACGCGGCGTGGGACGAGGCGTTCGCCGCGGGGCTCGCGGTCGTGCTTCGGCGTTTCGGCGTGCCTTTGCTCGGCGGCGACACGGTGCGCGTGCCGGTCGGCGCGCCGCGCAGCTTCGGACTGACCGCGATCGGTCGCGCGCCCGAGGACGGCGTCCCTTCGCGCAGCGGCGCGCGCCCCGGCGACCAGATCTGGGTGAGCGGGACGATCGGCGATGCGGGCGTCGGCCTTGCGATGCGGCTCGGCGACCTCGAGCCCAACGAGACGTGCCTCGCCGCCTATCGCCGCCCGCAGCCGCAGCTGACGCTGGGGCAGGCGCTTGTGCCGCATGTCCATGCGATGATGGACGTCTCCGACGGCCTGCTGATCGATGCCGAGCGGATGGCGGCGGCGAGCGGCTGCCAGATCGCGCTGGCGATGGAGATGCTGCCGCTGTCGGCGGCGCTGCTCGCGGTGCGGCCCGACGTCCTCGACACGCGCCTTGCCGCGGCGACCGCGGGGGACGACTATCAGCTGCTCTTTGCCGCGGACCCGGGCGAGGCGGGGCGCATCCGCGAAATCGCCGAGCGGCTGAACGTCGCCGTGACGCCCGTCGGCCACACTGCGGTCGGCGAGGCGGTCGTGTTGACCGACCATGCGCGCCGCGTCGCGCTGCCCGACCGGCTCGGTTTCATGCACTGACGGCAAAGCGGCGGAAATCCCCGCGAAAACCGGGGTTGCCCTGCGCCTGCTTTCTTCCCATAACCCCGGCGTCCAAATTTGGGGCGGTCGCATCAGGGGAGAGAGCGAACCGGCAACAATAAGTCGGACGTGCTCGACTGCTAAGCTGTGGCCACCCCTCTCTATGGGGAAGGAACAGACACGCATGAATCCGGTTTTGATCGCGATAGCGTGCGGCCTTTTGGCCGTGCTCTATGGATTCATTACCTCGCGGCAGGTGCTCGGCGCGCCGGCGGGGAATGAAAAAATGCAGGAAATCGCCGCCGCCATCCAGGAAGGCGCGCAGGCCTATCTGAAACGCCAATATTCGACCATCGCTATCGTCGGCGTGGTCGTCGCCATCATCATCGCCGCGACGCTGGGCGGTGTGTCCGCGACCGGCTTCGTGATCGGGGCGATCCTGTCGGGCGTCGCCGGATTCATCGGCATGAATATCTCGGTGCGCTCGAACGTGCGCACCGCCGCGGCCGCGCAAAAGGGGTTGCAGTCGGGGCTGACGCTGGCGTTTCGCGCCGGCGCGATCACCGGGCTGCTGGTCGCGGGGCTCGCGCTGCTCGCGATCTCGGTCTTTTACTGGGTCCTGACGACGCAGATGGGCAAGACGGTGGGCGGAGACGATCGCACGGTGGTCGACGGGCTCGTCGCGCTGGCCTTCGGCGCCTCGCTGATCTCGATCTTCGCGCGTCTCGGCGGCGGCATCTTCACCAAGGCCGCCGACGTCGGCGCCGACCTGGTCGGCAAGGTCGAAGCAGGCATCCCCGAGGACGATCCGCGCAACCCGGCGGTGATCGCCGATAACGTCGGCGACAATGTCGGCGACTGTGCCGGCATGGCGGCCGATCTCTTCGAAACCTATGTCGTCACCGTCGGTGCGACGATGGTGCTGACCGCGCTGCTGCTCAAGGGCGCGGGTGAGATGCTCGGCGCGCTGATGGCGTTGCCGCTGCTGATCGGCGGCGTGTGCATCGTCACCTCGATCATCGGCACCTATTTCGTCCGCCTCGGCGGGTCGAACAATGTCATGGGGGCGATGTACAAGGGTTTCCTCGTCACCGCGGTCACCTCGGTGATCGGCATCTATGGTGCGCTCCACTGGGGTCTTGGCGGCGATCTCAACGCTGTGATCGGCGGCGATGGCGTCAATGGCGGTTTCACCGGCATGGACCTCTTCTGGTGCTCGCTGCTCGGGCTCGTCATCACGGGCCTGATCATCTGGATCACCGAATATTATACGGGCACCGGCTTCCGACCGGTGCGCTCGATCGCCAAGGCGTCCGAAACCGGCCACGGCACCAATGTGATCCAGGGTCTCGCGATCAGCCTCGAGGCGACGGCGCTGCCGACGCTGGTGATCGTCGCGGGCATCATCATCGCCTATCAGCTCGCGGGGCTCATCGGCATCGCCTATGGCGCCACCGCGATGCTCGCGCTCGCGGGCATGGTCGTCGCGCTCGACGCTTATGGCCCGGTGACCGACAATGCCGGCGGCATTGCCGAAATGGCGGGGCTCGACGACAGCGTGCGCGAAAAGACCGACCTGCTCGACGCGGTGGGCAACACCACCAAGGCGGTGACCAAGGGCTATGCGATCGGATCGGCGGGGCTCGCCGCGCTGGTGCTCTTCGCGGCTTACACGACCGACCTCAGGGAATTCTTCCCCGACCTGACGGTCAATTTCAGCCTTGAAAATCCCTATGTCATCGTCGGGCTGCTGCTCGGCGCGCTTTTGCCCTATCTCTTCGGGGCGATGGGCATGACCGCGGTCGGCCGCGCAGCGGGCGATGTGGTCAAGGACGTGCGCGAGCAGTTCGCGAACGATGCGGGCATCATGGCGGGCACCTCGAAGCCCAATTATGCGCGCACGGTCGATCTGGTGACGAAGGCGGCGATCAAGGAGATGATCGTCCCCTCGCTGCTGCCGGTGCTCGCGCCGATCGTCGTCTATTTCGTGATCAGCTGGGTCGCGGGCGACCGCGCCGCGGGCTTTGCCGCGCTCGGCGCGCTGCTCCTCGGCGTGATCGTCGGCGGGCTGTTCGTCGCGCTCTCGATGACCTCGGGCGGCGGCGCGTGGGACAATGCCAAGAAATATATCGAGGACGGCAACCACGGCGGCAAGGGCAGCGAAGCCCACAAGGCGGCGGTCACGGGCGACACGGTGGGCGATCCCTATAAGGATACCGCGGGTCCGGCGGTCAATCCGATGATCAAGATCACCAACATCGTCGCGCTGCTGCTGCTCGCGGCGCTCGCGGGACATGCGATGTAGCCATCGCGGCCCTCGCGGCAAACAAGGCCCCGTCGGAGCGATCCGGCGGGGCTTTTGTTCAGGCGGATCAGACGCGTCCCGATAGCCGTGCGCGCAGGAAGTTGCCGAGCGCGACGAACAGCATCTCGCGCGCGTCGCCGCCGAGCATTTCGGCGAGCAGCCAGTCGAACTGCACGCGGTCGCCGCGCGCCGTGGCATCCACCATTGCGGCGAGCAGCGCCTCGTCGTGGCTGACCCGCGGGCAGCAGGGCGGGGCGACGGCAAAGGCTTCGGGCCAGACATGCGCGATCGCCTCGACGACGACGCGATACCGCCGCGCCGCGAGGATACTGCCCCAGCGCCGTTCGAGTTCGGGCATCGGATCGCGCTCGGCGCGGCGGCAGAGGATGCAGTAACGCAGCGCGAGCACCGCCTGCGCGGCGTCGAGCGGCAAGTCGCGGACGAGCGGTTGGCGCGTCAGCTCGCGGATCAGGGTGTGGCTCTCCAACGTCGATCCTCCCGCGCGCCCGGCCTCGCCTGCGCAGTCCCGCCGGGCCTCCCATTGAAAAAGATGCCGGCCGCTGCATCGAGCGCAGCAGCCGGCAGGAGGGGACTGCCCGACTGTGCTATTGCGAATTAATTGCAAATACAAGCAAAAAGAGAGGCGCCCGCGAGCGCCCCTCTTATGCTCTGAAATTCCGCAGCTTTTCTGTGCCTCAGTCGCCGCCGACGGGCTTCGATTGCAGCTGGACATAATTTTGCAGGCCCATGCGCTCGATCAGGTCGAACTGCTTTTCGAGCTCGTCGACATGATGCTCCTCGCTCTCGAGGATGTCGGCGAACAGGTCGCGGCTGACATAGTCGCGCACCTTCTCGCAATGTTCGATCGCGTCCTTGAGCAGCGGGATCGCCTCTTCCTCGAGCGCGAGGTCCGCCTTCAAAATCTCTTCGACCGTCTCGCCGACGCGCAGCCGGCCGAGCAGCTGGAAATTGGGCAGGCCGTCGAGGAAGAGGATGCGGTCCGCCAGCCTGTCGGCGTGCTTCATCTCGTCGATCGATTCCTCGCGTTCGAAATGCGCGAGCCGCGCCACGCCCCAATTGTCGAGCATGCGGTAATGCAGCCAATATTGGTTGATCGCGGTCAGCTCGTTCTTGAGCGCTTCGTTGAGGAAATCGATGACCTTTTCGTCGCCCTTCATTTTCTTGTCCTGTCTGTTCTCGGGTAAGGAAGCGGGCGGCATTATACCGCCCCGGACCCGGTCAGGCCAAGGGTGAAAATGGCGGATTTCCGCGAAAAATCAGGCGGTCGCGGCGGCGTCGCTGATGATATTGCGAGCGAATGACAGGCACTGACCGCACTTGGGTTTGCGACCCAGTTGCGCATAGGCGGCCTTGGCGCACCGCAATTGGCCGTTCCGCGCGACGTCGCGCAGCTGGCTTTCCCTTATTGCGTTGCAGACACAGACGACCATGTGCGAATCCTTCTCAACAAGCATGATCTAGGGATAGTGCGACAGATTCGCAACAGGAAAGTTGGGAACGCCTCGCACGCCCCGCGCGCGAAAAAAGCCCGCCCGCGACTCTTGCCCGGCGCGCGATTCGCGGGCATAGGCGCGCGCATCTTCCCAAGCCCATCCGCAAAGGTTCGCCGCCATGAAAGTCAATGTCTATGTGACGCTCAAGCCGGGAGTGCTCGACCCGCAGGGCAAGGCGATCCATCATGCGCTCGAAGGGCTGGGCTTTGCCGGGGTCGACGATGTGCGCGCGGGTCGCTTCATCGAGCTCGAGGTCGCCGACGATGTCAGCGACGCCGACCTCGATGCGATGTGTGCGAAGCTGCTCGCCAACACCGTGATCGAAAACTATCGCATCGAACGCGCCTGACGCGAGCAAAGGGAGCCTGCACCCATGAAGACCGCCGTCATCGTCTTTCCCGGCTCCAACTGCGACCGCGACATGGCCGTCGCGCTCGAAACGGTCACCGGCCGCGCCCCCGCGATGGTGTGGCACCGCGAGAGCGCGCTGCCCGATGGCACCGACTTCATCGCGCTGCCCGGCGGCTTTTCCTATGGCGACTATCTGCGTTCGGGCGCGATGGCGGCGCGCTCGCCGATCCTGCGCGCCGTGATCGACGCGGCGGGGCGCGGCGTTCCCGTGCTCGGCGTGTGCAACGGGTTTCAGGTGCTCGCCGAGGCGCAGCTGCTTCCCGGCGCGCTGATGCGCAATGCGGGGCTCAATTTCGTGTGCCGCACCGTGTCGCTGACCGTCGAGAATAGTCAGTCGTTGTTCACCGCCAGCTATGCGAAGGGCGAGACGATCCGCATTCCCGTCGCGCATCACGACGGCAATTATTTCGCCGATACCGCGACGCTCGACCGCATCGAGGGCGAGGGGCGCGTCGCCTTTCGCTATGCCGAACCGGTGAACGGATCGGCGCGCGACATCGCGGGCGTGCTGAACGATGCGGGCAATGTGCTGGGCATGATGCCGCACCCCGAGCGCGCGATCGACCCCGCGCACGGCGGTACCGACGGGCTGCGCCTGTTCGAGGCGGCGCTCGGCGTCCTCGCCTGAAAGCGCTCTGCGGCCGGCGCTCTAGCCCGGCGCGAAAGGCGCCCTGGCGCGCCGCCTTGGCGACAGCCAGGGACTGAGAATCAGCAGCACCGTCGGCCAGAAGCAGGTGTTCCAGATATCGTGCCAGTGTGCGGCGTCGGGTTGAATCGCGGCGTGCCGCGCCTCCGCGACGAGGTCGAGCCATTCGCCGCCGCACGCCATCGCGACCACCGCGAGCCAGGCGACGAGCGTGCCGCGCGGCCCGCGCCCGACGAGCCGCACGGCGAGAAACAGCGTCATGCCGAAATAGATGTGCAGCGCGTCCTTTCCGAGGCCGCTCGCGGTGACGATCCACAGCTTGCGCTCCTCGAACAGCGAGGCGAGTTCGATCAGGGTCATCGTCAAACCTTGGCGCGGAAGGGAGAGAAGTCGGTGTCTTCGTCAAAAACGTCGACGCCTTCGCGCCGCTTGAGCAGGCCGACGACGGCATAGGTTACCGGGGTCAGCGCGGCTTCCCACGCGGTCTTGATCGCCCACTGCGACAACACGACCTGCATCAGCTGTTCGGGCGGCCAGCCGGCAAGGCCATAGAAGGCGAGCGGATAGAAGATCAGGCTGTCGAGCCCCTGGCCGACGATTGTCGAGCCGATGGTACGCATCCACAGATAGCGCCCGCCCGTCGCTAGCTTCATGCGCGCCAGCACATAGGAATTGGCGAACTCGCCGGCCCAGAAGGCGGTCATCGAGGCAAGCACGATGCGCCAGCTGTTGCCGAACACGAATTCATAGCTCGCCTGCCCCGGCCAGCCGTCGGCGGGGGGCAGCGCGACGACCACCGCCGCCATGAACGCCATGAAGATAAGCGCCGCGAAGCCGGTCCAGATCACGCGCCGCGCGCGGGCATAGCCATAGACCTCGGTCAGCACGTCGCCAATAATGTAGCTGATCGGAAAGAAGAGCACCCCGGCGCCGAACGCCCATTGGCCGCCCCCCGGCATCGGGATGTACGAGGGCTTCGACGCGCCGATGATGTTGCTGAGGAGCAGGATCGCGACGAACGCCGCCATGACGAGGTCGTAATAGCGAAAATGCCGCACGCTCGCGGCGTTGACATGCGCAGGGGCGGGGGCTTCGCGGAGGGCGGCGGCGGGCTCGGTCATGGCCTGCTGCTTAACGCGCTTTGCGGCGCGCGCAAACCACGCTATTCGCGCGAGCGCACTCCGGTGCCGCGCGCCCGTAGCTCAGCTGGATAGAGCACCCGCCTTCTAAGCGGGTGGTCGCAGGTTCGAATCCTGCCGGGCGCGCCATACCGTCGGAAGCGCGGAAATCCGCTATTCCCAGCTGAGCCATTCCTGAACAAAACAGAGAACTTCGACTGGTATTGGGCCGTTTTCGGTCCGGCGGCTTTCGGGCGCACGCGCAGCAAAAGCAGGGATTCCACTTGCGACCCACTAGTGACATTCAAAGCAGCGAGATTTAGCCGCCGAGAGCGGACGTCCCAGCGCAGTTAGTCGGCCTTCTGCAGCCTAGATCGACCGACGTCGAGGATGGCGTCGGTAAGTGTCTTCAATGCCGTCGCGTGCAGTCGCGTCACAGTCCAGAAGAGCTTTACGCCTATCGGCGTTCCCGACGTCAACTCGACGAGTTCGTCATTAGCGATCCGGGGGCGAGCGAGGATGGTGGGATGCATACCCCAAGCCATCCCCTGGAGCGCGAAGTTGAGAAATCCCGATGTCGACGGCACCCAGTGCATCGGCGCATCGAGCTCGATTCCATGCGTCTCCCTTGCCCAGCGGGCTTGGAGGCCGTCGCGCCGCTCGAAGCGCAGGCAGGGCGCGTGGCGGAGCGACTCTTCGGTCACGCCGTCGGGAAAGTGACGCACGGCAAAGTCGGGACTGCAGCAGGCCAGGTATTCAAGGCACCCGAGTTCTACGGTCTTGCATCCCTGAACGGTGCCGGGGTCAGCGGACACGGCACCCATGACCTCGCCCGACCGCAACCGGTCGGCGGTCAGCGCCTCGTCCTCTATGATAAATTCCAGCAGATAACCTGTCGCCTTTGCAAAGCTGGCCGCTGCCTCGGGGAACCAGGTCGCGATGCTGTCCGAGTTGACGGCGATCTTCAACGTTATGGGAACGTCGCCGATCCCGATCGGAAGCGATGTGGCCGAAGCGAGTTCAGCTTCGAGCACCTGGACTTGATCGACATGGGCGCAGAGCCGCCTGCCAAGATCGGTGGCCAGGCATGGCTGTCCTCGGACAATCAGGATACTTCCGAGCCGCTCCTCAAGCGTGCGCACGCGCTGCGACACCGCCGATGGCGTGATACCAAGCCGCTCTGCGGCGCGCTCAAAGCTCCCTTCACGAACGACAGAGGCGACGGCGGACAGCGCTGCATAATCAAGCATGATTTAGCAATGCTTCATATGGCTTAGAAAAACAAGTTTTACTGAATACGCTCGCACCCCCAATAAAGCCACATGATGAACATCTTTCCCACCTTCTTAACTGGCTTCGCCATGTCGGCGGCGCTTATCATGGCAATCGGCGCGCAGAACCTCTTCGTGCTGCGCCAGGGCCTGAAGCGTGAGCATGTTGGCCCCATCGTGCTGTTTTGCGGCTGCGTCGATGCGCTGCTCATCGCAGCCGGCGTCGGTGGCGTGGGCGTCCTGCTCGGGGCGATGCCCCAGTTGACAATCGCGCTGACCGTCGGCGGTGCCCTCTTCCTGAGTTGGTATGGCTTCAAGGCGTTTCGGCGGATGATCGCGCCCGAGGCAATGACAGTCACGACGCAAGGCGGCATAACGCTTGGCCGCGCCCTCGGTGCGACGGCAGCCTTCACACTGCTCAACCCGCATGTCTATCTCGACACCGTGCTGCTGATGGGAGCGGCGGGTTCGGCCCATGCGCCCGCGCTCCGGCCGGTATTCGTCGCTGGTGCGGCAACCGCAAGCATCACCTGGTTTGCCGCGCTCGGCTACGGTGCCCGTATCCTTACACCACTGTTCGCCCGTCCGGCCGCCTGGAAGATCCTTGATGCGATCGTGGGCATCGTGATGCTGACGCTGGCCGCGACGCTGCTCGCGAGGGTGTTGGCATGAGCAGCATCTCGCGTCGCCGCCCGTCGACTGCGGGTCGCTCGATATCCGTCCAACCGCGAGTCTCAAGCCTTTGGCGAGCGCTGAGCTCGTTCTTCGGTGGAATGGCCATCATATCGGAGACCGCCGTTCGGCATCACTATGATGCTCCGTGGAAGCGCTACGCGGACCCCAATCGTCCTTTAAACGTGCGCGACGGAGGGGACTGATCTGATGGCATGGATCATTCTCGGCATCGCCGTGATCACCGAGATTTGCTGGGCGCTCAGCCTGAAATGGGCGGCAACGCACGGCAACTGGGCCGCAGCATCGGTGCCGATCGCCCTGAACTTCGCCAACATGGGCCTGCTGGCAGTTGCAATGCGATCGCTGCCGGCGGGCACTGCCTATGCGGTTTGGACGGGCCTCGGCGCCGTCGGCGTCGCGATCATGGGCGCGGTGCTGCTCGGCGAAAGGCTCAACGCCGTGCAGATGGGCTTCATTGCGTTGATCATCGTCGGTGTGGGTGGCACCAAGTTCTTCGCGACGACCTGAATGGACAAGTCAACTTGCGGTTGGGCAAATGCCCCCTTCGCGGAGCATCTGGATGTGGAATGACCTGCTGCTGGTTTATGCGGCTTATTTGATCGCGGCCGGCAGTCCCGGCCCCAGCACTATGGCGATCATGGGCGTCTCCATGCGTCAGGGGCGGGCCGCTGGCGCGTCGCTTGCGGCGGGCGTCGTTACCATGTCTTTCACTTGGGGGCTGATCGCCGCGAGCGGGCTCTCGGCGGTCCTCACGCGTTATGCGCAGGCGCTGGTCATCCTGAGGATCGCGGGCTGCCTCTACCTTCTTTGGCTCGCGTTCAAGTCGGCAAGCGCCGCACTGCGTGCCCAGGATGATCCGACCGAGACGGCGGCGCCGACTCTTGGTTACTTCGCGCTGTATCGGCGTGGTGTGCTCATGCACCTCGGCAACCCGAAGGCGGTCCTGTCCTGGCTGGCGCTCATGTCGCTGGGCGTCGGTCCCCAAGCCGCTGCCGATTGGGTCGCGCTTGTGTTCGGCGGGTGCGTTCTGCTCGGCGTCGTCATCTTCTTCGGCTATGCGCTGCTGTTCTCGACCCGGCCGATGGTGCGCGGCTACGCGCGGGCGCGCCGCTGGATCGAGGGTGCGCTCAGTCTTGTCTTCGCTGGCGCCGGACTGCGCCTCCTGTTTTCCCGCTGACGCAAAAGGAAGTCCACGTCGATGACTGTGTTCGCCGGTCTCTCTGCATTCCCCCTTACCCCTGCCGATAAGGACGGAATCGTCGATGTTAATGCTCTGGGTGTGCTCGTCGACCGCCTCGCCCGCGCGGGCGTCGATTCGATCAGCGTGCTGGGAAGCACGGGTGGCTACGCCTATCTTGATCGGGACCAGCGCAATCGCGCAGTCGCAGCGGCCGTTGAGGCCGCCGCCGGACGTGTCCCCGTCGTTGTCGGAGTGGGTGCGTTGCGCACGAGTTGGGCGAAGGAGCTAGCCATCGCGGCCGAGTATCTGGGGGCTAGCGGTCTGCTGCTCGCTCCGATGTCCTACACACAGCCCACCGAGCGGGAGGTCGAGGATCACTTTCAGATGGTCGCATCGGCAACGGGACTGCCACTTGCCATCTACAACAATCCAGGCACTACCAACTTCGCCTTCTCGCATGCATTGATTGCAAGGCTGGCAGCCTTGCCAGGGATCGCGGCGGTCAAGATGCCTGCGCTGACATGCGGCGACTATGTGAGCGAGATTTCGACCCTTCGCGCCCGAGCACCTGCTCGATTCAAGATCGGGTATAGCGGCGACTGGTGCGCGGCGCCGGCCCTTCTGGCGGGCGCGGATGCCTGGCACAGCGTGATCGCGGGGATACTTCCCGGACCCGCGCTCCAACTGACGCGCGCGGCACAGTCGGGCGACGCCGATCTGGTGACGCAGATCGACGAGGCGTTTGCGCCGCTCTGGTCGCTCTTCGCAGAGCACGGTAGTCTGCGGCTTATCTACGATATCGCCGAAATATTGGACGTGGTGGTCGGCAATCCTCCGCTGCCGCTCCAGCGCGCGAATACCGAGGTGCGAGCCGAACTGGAACTCGCGATCGCGAGGTTGAGCGCGCTCTAAAAAAGCACCGATTGAACCGACGATGGGTAGCATATAAGGGGATAGCGCGGCGATGTCCTAGAACGACAGGAATGCAGGCACAGAGTTGCCGTTGCCGTTGGATTTCCAACCGCTACACGACGATCAACCAGTTCTCATCTTCATCATCTTGGGCGCGCCATTTTCTTCTCATTCGCAGTCTGGCTGAGCGGCGGCGTGGTTTGGAGGATGCTGGCGCTATCGCAGCAGCACGGCCAGCAGGCAGGCGATCAGCGCGGCGCCGAGCGCGGCCTTGAGGTAGGGCTTGGGGCGCGGGCGGGGTCGGATTGCGGCGGCGAGCGGGATCAGAGCCACGAGTGTCCAGAACAGCGCCGCCAGCGGCGCGCCGTTGCCCGCGAACAGGCGCACGAGGAAGGTGAGCGCGAGCGCGAGGGGGACGCCCCACAGCACCGCGTCCCACAGGCTGCGCAGCCGCGGTTCGCGAAGGCCGCGCCGTTCGCGCTTGCCGAGCCAGATCGAGGTTCCGGTGGCGACGACGACGGTGAGCGCGAGGCCGAAGACGATATAGGCGAGCTTGACCGGCAGGCCGCCGTAATTGCCGAAGTGGAGATTATAGGTCGAGGCGGCGAGCTGTTGCCCGAGGTGGCCGTCGGCGAGGCCGGCGGCGCCCTTGAACCGGCCGTCGGCATCGAAATTATAGGTTTCGCCATAGATGAGCCGCTGCGGATGCTCGGCGATGATCTGGACATGCTGGCCGCGCGTCTGCGGATCGTGGACGATGACATAGGTCGGGCGCGCCTCGGGATGCTCGGCGGCGATCCATACCAGCGGGGCCGCGATGTCGGCGAGCGGTGCGGCTTTGGGATCGGGAGCGGCTTCGCCGCCGAAAATCGGGGCATAGGCGGCCTCGACATCGCCCTTGTAGAAGGCGGTGGCGAGGCCATAGGCGCCGACCGAGCCGAGCCCGATCATCGCGCCGGTGAGCGCGATCGCGAGCGCGAAGGGCAGGCTCCAGACGCCGAGCCGGTTGTGCCAGTCGGCAAGGCCGGCGCCCCGATTGTCGCGCGCCCGCAGGCGAAAGGCGTCGCGAAAGATGCGCGGGTGCGCGATCACGCCCGACAGCGACAGCGCGACGATCAGCACGCCCAAAATGCCGACGATCGTCATCCCGACCAGCCCCGGAATGTTGAGCGCATAATGGGCGCCGAGCAGGAATTCGGACCAGGCGTTTTCCTCGGGGCCGGCGATCGTACCGTCGGCCTTCACATGCACCGCCTGGCTGTCGGTGGTGATCGTCGTGCGCGGCAGGCCGGGGACCGGCATATGGACATAGAGATGCGTCGTGCCCGGCCGGTCCTTTTCGCTCGCGAGCACTGCGGCGGCAGCCTTCTGCACGGCCTCGGGCGCGATCGCGGACATTTCGGGCGCGTCCGGCTGTTCGATGCGCTGCCATTCCTGATAGAAGACGACGACCGTCCCCGTCAGGCAGACGAGATAGAGCAGCGCCGAGGCGAGCAGGCCGATCGCGGCGTGCGCGTGGAGCGCGCGCTGGACGGTGGTCTTGGCGACGGGCTGGCTCATGCCGCGCCTCCGATCCAGATCAGGCCGAGCCCGGCGAGTGCCGGAAGCGCGAGCCACGCGATTTGCGCGCGGCGGCCGGGCAGCATCAGCAGGAGAAAAGCGAGCACGCCCCAGACGAGCGGCATCAGGAGAAGCGCAAGCGCGTTGCTGTCGGCATCGGCCCAGCCTGCGAGCGCCGCGAGCGCGCGCGCGCCGAGTGCGACGAGGAGCGAGGCGGTCATCGCGAACGGCACGACAATCGCGAAGGTCGCGAGGCGGCGGCCGATGCGGCGCGGCTCGCCCGCTTCGGGGAGGATATGCGCCTTGCGGTCGGAGGCGTGCGCCTTGCCCGGGCGCGCGGTCGCGGCGGCGTGCGCGAGGATCAGCGCCGCGGTGCCCATCGCGAAGAGCGAGACGATCGCGGCGCCCCACGCGCCATTGCCCGCGATGCCGAGCGCCACGCCGACGAGCAGCAGCGCCCACGCCGCGCCATTCTGCGCCGCCGATCGTCGCGGCAGGCTCCAAGCGCGGCGGAGGAGCAGGATCGCAGCGACGCCCGCCGCCGATCCGATCCAGACAAGGGGCGAGGCGCTGCTCACCGGAAGCGGTAGCCGACGGTCGCCATCACGTTGCGCGGTGCGCCCATGAAGCAGTCGCCGCGCGCGAGGCAGGACGCGAAATAGTCGTTGCCGAAGAGGTTGGTCGCGTTGACGGCGACGCGCCAGTCGTCCCAGCTGATCTCGGCGAGCGCGTCGACCGTGGTGTTACTCGGCGTCGTGATGTTCCACGCCGGACCGTCCGACCGGCGCTTGCCGTTATAGACGACGCCGGCGCCGAGGCGCAGCTGCGCCTCGCCGGGCAGGCCGAAGGTCTTGGTAGACCATATCGACGCGATATGGCGCGGCAGATAGTCGAGATCGGTGTTCGTTTCCGACTTGAGCTTGTTGTAGCCATAGTTGACCAGCAGCTCGAAATTGCCGGGCAGCGTGTGGCTCGCCTCGAACTCGATGCCCTTGGTCGTCAGCTCGCCCGACTGGGTGGTCGAGCTGCCCTCGCCATAGAGGACGCGGTTGCGTTCCTTGATGTGGAAGGCGGTGATCGTGACCAGCGTGCCGGGGTCGGGCTGCCACTTGACGCCCGCTTCGAACTGTTTGCCGGTCTGGGGTTTGTAGGGATCGCCGATCGTGCCGTCGACATCGGTCAGCGAGCCGGCGATCGGCAGGAAGCTTTCGGTGTAGCTGAAGAAGGGCGACAGGCCCGCGCCGATCTCGCCGATGATGCCGGCGCGGAAGGTGGTGGCATTGTCCTTCTGCCCCGACGAGCCGGTCACCCGGTCGCGCCGCGCGCCGAGCACGACCGAGACGCGGTCGTAGAAGCGGATCTGGTCCTGCACATAGACGCCGAGCTGCTTTTGCGAAACCTCGTCGAAGGGCCCCGACGGGTCGTAGGTCAGCAGCGCGTCGCGGTCGATGTCGTAGAGGTCGATGATCTCATATCCGCCGGCATAGCGCTTGCCGACCTTGTTCCAGCTATAATCGAGGCCGACGAGCAGCTTGTGCTCGATGGCGTCGCCGGTGTTGAATTTGACCTGCAGATTATTGTCGGTCGAAAAGACGTTCATCCGCGCGTCGCTGGCGTCGGCATAGAGGCCGATCGTACGATGGTCGGGTTCATAGGGGTCGGTCGGATTGCTGTAGCTGTTCGCATAGTGGGTGAAATATTCGAGGTCGCTGTCGATGTAGCGCGCCTTGAGGCTGAGCCGCACCGCGTCCGAAAAATCGTGCGTCACGCTGCCCATGCCCTGCAGCGAACGGCCCGCATAGCGATCCCACCCCGGCTTGCCGACGAAGGTGTAGCGATCGAGCGGCCCCGGCGCGCCGGGGTTGGGCTTGAAGGTGCCGACGATTGGCAGGAATTGCGAGGTCGAGCCGCCGTCGTCCTCCTGATAGAGGCCGGTCAGCACGACGTCGGTGTCGGGGGTCGGCTGCCAGCGGATCGACGGCGCGAACATCACGCGATCGTCGGGGACATGGTCGACATAGGTGTCGGCGTCGCGCAGCCGGCCGACACCGCGCACCGCTAGCGTGTCCGACACGGCATAGTTGAGGTCGGCGAGCAGCTCCTTGCGGTCGTAGCTGCCATAAACCGCGCTGACCTCGCCATGCGTGACGAAATCGGGGGTTTTGGAGACGAGGTTGACGATGCCGCCGATCGAGCCCTGGCCGAAGAGCACCGAGGCGGGGCCGCGCACGATCTCGACGCGCGAGAAATTATACGGATCCGACGTGATGCTCGCATAATAGGAGAAGATGTCGCGCATCCCGTCGCGGAACTGCAGCGCGTCGATGCCGCGCACGTTGAAGCCGTCGACGCGCGTGTCGCGGCCATAGGGATTGGCGAGTACGCCGGCGGCATATTTCACCGTATCGCTGATGCTGATCGCGCCCTGCGCTTCATATTGTTCGGCGGTGATGACCTTGACCGGCTGCGGCAGCTCGGTGAGCGCGGTGTCGGTCTTGGTCCCCGCAAAGCCCGTGACGACGATCTGGTCCTGATCCGGCGCATCGGCGGAAGCGGCCTCGGTGGCGAGCGCCTGACCGCTCGCCAGCGCCGTGCAGAGGAACAAGGTGAAACGCGCGACTCTCATGAAAGGCCCCAAATTGCTGATGGAAAGGTGCAACTAATGAGAGTCAATCGCATTAGCAACAGCCGTCGTCGAATTTTCTGCTCGGCGACGAAAAGAGCGGCTCCCGGTTTATAATCTCCGCGCGAACGTGGGAGCGGCGGACAATGGCCGCTCCGGCTCGCCTGGAGTGTGGCGGACTATGCCATGAGGGAGCCAAGGTGGCCTTCAGTGTCCCGTTTCGGCGGCGCCGCGCTGAATCGCAGCCAAAATGGAGCGATAGGGATTGCTCGCTAGACAATCGCCATCGGTGCCGGATAGGAACGCTCTCAGACGGGGGGCAAGTGATTCAAAATCGGGGACTCGTGGCGGCGATAGTCGCGGCGAGCGTCAACATTGTCGGCGGTACGCAAGATGCCGCGGAGCCGGACGCGCGCGCTGTGCCGGAACGATCGGCGCCGTCCGCCGTCGATCATTCCCTGTCGGCTGGCCAGCTTTTCGGATTGGCCGATCAGGCGCGCGCGCAGGGCGATTTCGCCACCGCGGAAAAAGCCTATCGAGCGCTAACAAAAGATACCGATCTGGAGCTGCGGACCGAGGCGAGGTTTCGCTTGGGCATGATGCTGGCCGACGATCTCGGCCGTTATGCGGATGCCGCTCTCGAATTTCGGCGCATTCTCGACGACAAGCCCGATGCCGCGCGCGTGCGGTTGGAGCTGGCGCGGATGCAAGCTCTGCTCGGCGACCTTTCGGCGGCGCGGCGGGAACTGCGCGCGGCGGAGGCTGCCGGATTGCCGCCCCCGGTCGAGCAACTGGTGCGTTTCTATTCGCGCGCACTCGACGCCCAAAAGCCGTTGGGCGGTTCGTTCAAGGTGGCGCTGGCGCCCGACAGCAACATCAACCGCGCCACTCGCTCGGACACGCTCGGGACGGTGATCGGTGACTTCTTGCTCGCCGACGATGCCAAGGCCAAGGCGGGTGTCGGTCTCGATCTTCAAGGCGAAGGCTATTTTCGGGTCGATATCGAACCCGGTGCACAACTGTTGGTGCGGGCATCGAGCGGGGCCCTTCTCTATCGCCATGCCGAGTTCAACGACATCGGCCTGGGTATTCAGGCGGGGCCGCAATATAGCTGGGGTAAAAACCAGCTGACTTTTTCATTTGGTCCGGCATGGCGGTGGTACGGGGGCGATCCCTATAGCGTTGCGATAGGGGGAAGCGCCAGTTGGCAGCGTTCGGTGGGCAAACGCAGTCAGCTACGCCTCGACGGCGGCATCGCGCACCAGACCAACAAGCGAAACGCGCTTCAGACCGCGGATGATTTCTCGCTCTCGGCCAGCTGGGATCGCGCGTTCAGCGCGCGGACCGGGGGCGGCCTGCAGATTTACGGGTTTCGCGAGGCGGCCCGCGATCCGGGCTATTCGCTGACGAGCGGTGGAGCCAATGCCTATCTGTTTCGCGAAATGGGGCGGGCCACCGTGGTCGGAACTCTGGGCTACAGCCATCTCGAAGCCGATGAGCGGCTGTTCCTCTATCCCGCGCGGCGCAGGGAAGACCGCTATAGCGCCAGCCTGGCGATGACGCTGCGGTCGTTGCGCCTGGGTACGCTCGCGCCGATGGCGCGCCTCAAGTGGGAGCGCAATTGCTCCTCGATCGAGATTTACGACTATCGCCGCATTGCCGCCGAGTTCGGCGTCACATCGGCGTTTTGATGGGGGTGGATTCATGAATACAAAGCGTCTGAGCCGATCAGCGGCAACGGTGTCCCTGACTGTGCTGAGCCTGATGCTGGCCGGGTGCGGCGGCGGCGGTGGCGGAGGGGTCAGCTCGATACCGGCCCCGACGCCCGCGCCCACGCCGACGCCGACGCCTACGCCTACGCCTACGCCCACGCCCACGCCTACGCCCACGCCTACGCCTACGCCCACGCCTACGCCTACGCCTACGCCCGCGCCCACACCGACGCCCACGCCAACGCCAACGCCGACACCGACACCTACGCCGACACCCACGCCGACATCTTCCTTTCCCAAAGTCACGGGAAAGCCGTCGGTCAGTTCCACATTTGCCGCTGTCGCCAATGATGCCGCCGTCGATTATGATGTCGGTCGTGTCCAGCCCGCGACAGGCGGGCCGGCTGCCGACGTCAGCCTGGCCTATGATGCCGAAGCCGACGACTTTGCGGTCAGTATCGGCAGCGAGCGGTTGGTGTTCAGCCCAACCGACCTGAAGATCCATACCGAAGATCTCGACCGTTATGAAAAGGCCGACGGGGATAGTCTGGAGCAGCTCGATCTTGAGTGGGGGTCGCGATCCGAGTGGACCACGGCTCCTGAATATGTGGCGCTCGGCCAATTTCTGTCCCGGCAGCGGGATGTCGCAACGGGGGTCGATCGATACCGCGCGATCGACTTCCTCTTTGGTCAGCCTAGCCCCGCCGCCGCCGTGCCGACGTCCGGCAGCGCAGCCTATGATCTGTTTTTCAGCGGCAGCCGTTCGTCTGCCGCGACCGACCACCTGCTCGATATGGGAGGGCGCGGCACCGCGCTGGTCGATTTCGGGACGGGACAGCTACGGATTTCGGGGCAGACAAACTCTTTCAATTTTCTCGGCGACGGCATTGCGGGTTCGGAAAGCCAGGGCGAATTGAGCGCGACGGGCACGATTGTCGCGGGCGAGAATCGCTTCACCGGGAGTTTCACCGCGAAGGCGGGGGCGTCGGACACCTATACGGGCGACCTTTCTGCTTCCTTCTTTGGTCCAGCGGCGGAGGACATTGGCGGAACGCTTTTCGGCACGTCCGGTCCCTTATACTACAGCCTCGCTTTCGCGGGCTATGAGATGTCGGCGACCGCGCTCGAAGACACGCTGGCCAATCTGAAAGGGGTCACCCGCTTCCGCACTGTCGGGATCGCAATCGATCATCCCGCCGAAGAGTGGCAGGAAGCGCCGCTGGGCGAGACGATCATCTATGACGCGGACACCCGGACCTATACGGTCTCGAGCCGTTCCGCGACCGGCCATCTCTTTTCGTTCGGCCCCGCCAACCGCACCGCGGACAAGGATTTTGGCGACCTGCAGGCGTTCGGCGCTGCCCAACCCGTCGTCGACGGCAAAGTTCAATATTCGATCGGGTTGTTCGATGGCGAGGCGGAGGGGGTCGAGCTGACCTATGCCAGTTTCATGCGGGTTCTCGCTTCACACAGCGACCTGGAGGGCAAGGTCGATCGCGAAAGCGTCGAATATATCGGCTTCGGCAATTTCACGCCCCCCGACCAATTGCCGCGCACCGGAAGCGCGAGCTATGCGGGCCGTCTTTTCGGCGACATCGACGACGGCTCGAAACTGCTCGGATCGCTGACCGGTCGGTCCGACCTGACCGCGAATTTTGGGGCTGGCACGCTGTCCGCCAGTCTGTTTCCCGTGCGGGCCGACGCCGGCGGCGGTTCGACCGAATTGGGCAGATATGACTTCACCGGAAAGATCGACGCCTTCACCGCCGCTTTCGCCGCATCGTGGACTGCGGGAACGGGGAGTTTGGTCGGCCGCTTTTATGGCGACGCCGCACAGGAATATGGCGCCGTTTTCAACATCAAGGATTCGGTGAATGGCAATATGACGGGCATCGCCGTGGGGAGGCAGGAGGCGCCGTGAAGGTCCTTGGCCGGCGCAGCGATCAGAGGATGCCACTCTCCTAGGATCGCGCCGGCGGCAGTCTGAAAGGGGCCCTTGGGCGCGGGAAGCGCTCCGACACTCCCGATTTGCGGGATCGCCGCGCCGCGCGCGGGTTCCGTTGCTGCCGGCTTGATGCGGGGCGGCGGCCGACTTCGCGGCTTGTGGCCCGGAACGTTCGGCGCCTTCGTCCGTAATCCCATCGAACCCGCAAACAAAACGGATCGGAATGGCGCAACTCTTCCCACCGGCGGCGGACACGATTTTTCGCGCGGTCGCGGCCGGTGCGGCGGCGGTGTTGCTCGTCCTGCTGTCGGGGGGCTGGACCTATGCGCGATCGAGTTATGTCAACCAGACCGGCTGGGTGCAGGATCAGCCGGTGCCCTTCAGCCACAAGCATCATGTGTCGGACGACGGGATCGACTGCCGCTATTGCCACAGCGAGGTCGAACGCAGCGCGCGCGCCGGCCTTCCCTCGACCCATGTCTGCATGACCTGTCATTCGCAGCTGTGGACCGACGCGCCGGTTCTCGCGCCGGTCCGGCAGAGCTTTGCCAGCGGGACGCCGATCCGCTGGCGCCGCGTCGCGCAGCTGCCCGACTATGTCTATTTCGATCATTCGATCCACATCGACCGCGGCGTCGGTTGCGTCGAGTGCCACGGGCGCATCGACCGCATGCCGCTGACCCAGCGCGCGAAACCGTTCGAGATGCGCTTTTGCCTGTCGTGCCACCGCGACCCCGCGCCGCACCTGCGCCCGGTCGCGCAGGTGACGCGCATGGAGCCACTCGATTGGAACAAGGCCGAGCAGCGCGCTTTTGCCGCGAAGGCGATGGCGGCGCACCACATCGACCCCGCGAAACTCGACAATTGCGGCCTGTGCCACCGATGAGCGCGGGCGCATCCCCGGCGGGGCGCGCCTTTTGGCGATCGCTCGACGAACTGGCCGACGACCCCGGCCTGACCGCGGCGATCGCCGAGCGCTTCCCCGCGCTCGGCAGCATCGCACAGGGCTGGGAGCGCCGCGACATCCTGAAATGCCTCGGCGGCGCGGTCGCGCTCGCGGGGCTCGACGCGTGCGAGCGCGTCCCCGACGAAGAGGCGATGCCGCTGGTGAGCGCGCTCGACGGCATGCACCCCGGCGAGACGCGCTATTATGCGAGCGCGGTCGAATTGGGCGGCGTCGCGCAGCCGATCGTCGGCAAGACGGTCGACGGGCGCCCGATCAAGCTGGAGGGCAATCCCGATTTCCCGGGCGGCAGCGCGACCGACGCCTTTACCCAGGCCGAGCTGCTGGGCCTTTACGATCCCGATCGGTCGGCGGCGCCGGTCGAAGAGGGACGCCCGTCCGATTGGGCGCGCTTTGTGGCGGCGGCGCACGATCTGCGCGGCGCGCTCGACGCGAGCGCCGGGCGCGGCTTTCGCCTGCTGACCGGTCCCGTGGGGTCGCCGACGCTGCATCGGCAGATCGCAGCGCTGCTCGACCGCTGGCCCGAAGCGGCCTGGCACCTCCTCGATCCGGCACCGATCCACCGCGATCACCGCCTGCACCTCGACCGTGCCGAGGCGATCGTCGCGATCGACGACGACCTGCTCGGCCCCGGGCCGCTGCAACTCTGGCACGCGCAAGGCTGGGCGGCACGGCGCCGGGCCTATCAGCAGGGCGACGGCGACGCGCTGCTCTTCGTCGCCGAACCGAGCCCGACGATCAGCGGCGCGACCGCGAGCGAGCGGCTGGTCGCGCCGCAAGCGGCGGCGGCGCAGCTGCTCGTCGCGCTCGCCGCCGAGCTGGGCGTCGAGGCGGGTCCGCGCCCCGCCTTGACCTCGACCGAGGCCGCGTGGATCGACAGCGCCGCCGACGCGCTGCGCCGGCATCGCGGAGCAGGGTTGGTGACGGTGGGCGAACATCATCCGCCGGCGCTGCACGCGCTCGCGCAGCGGATCGACGCGGCGCTCGGCAACGACGCGCGGCGCGGCGCGGCGCGCGGCGGCCCGCAGCCGCAGTCGGCCGACGCGCTGCTTGCGGCCATGCTCGCGGGGGACGTGTCGACGCTGTTCATGCTCGACGTCAATCCGGGCTATTTCATCGCGGGCTTCGACGAACTCGCGGGCGCGGTGCCGCTTCGTATCCACGCTGGCCTGCACCGCGACGAAAGCGCAATACTCGCGCATTGGCACCTGCCGCTGACCCACGCGCTCGAAAGCTGGAGCGACGGGTGCAGCGCGGCGGGGCTCCCGACGCTGACCCAGCCGCTCGTTCGGCCCTGGCTCGCGGCGCGGTCGCGCCATGCGGTGCTCGCGGCGCTGCTCGGCGACGAGCGCAGCGATCGCGCGATCGTCCGCGCGAGCTGGCCCGCGCTCGCCGACGATGCCGCGTGGGAAGCGGCGCTGCGCGCGGGGCGGCCGCCCGGCGATGTAGAGGAGGGCGCTTCGAACGGCGGCGAATCTGCAATGCCCGTCGAGGTTCCCGGCTTCTCGACCGGCCTCGAACTCGTCGTGCGCCCCGACCCGAGCCTGTGGGACGGCCGCTTTGCGAGCAATCCCTGGCTTCAGGAATTGCCCAAGCCGCTCACCAAGATCTGCTGGGGCAATGGCGTGCAGATCAGCCCCGCGCTGGCGCGCGAGCTCGGGCTCGAAAACGGCGACCGCGTCCGCGTGTCGGTCGGCGCGCGCCATGTCGACGGGCCGGTCTGGATCCTGCCGGGGCAGGCGCGCCGTACGATCCTGATCCACCTCGGCCACGGGCGGCGTGCGGGAAGCCGCGTCGCCGAGGGGGTGGGCTTCGACGCGACCCCGCTCGCGCGGGCGACCGGCCGCGTGCGGATCGAGCGGCTGGAGGGGCGCGAAGAAATCGCGACCACCCAGCATCATTTCGCGATGGAAGAGGATGAATATATTCGCTTCGTCGAGCGCGCGGGCGACCGCGTCCGCACCGAGCCGCCCCCCGCGAGCTTCTTTCCGCCGCAAAAGTCGCGCCCCGCATGGGGGATGGGGATCGACCTCGACCTGTGCATCGGCTGCAACGCCTGCGTCGTCGCCTGCATCGCCGAGAACAACATCCCGATGGTCGGCCGCGAACAGGTCGCGATGGGGCGCGAGATGCATTGGTTGCGCGTCGATCGCTATTACAGTGGCACCGTCGATGCGCCCGAACATGCGTTTCAGCCGGTGCCGTGCATGCACTGCGAGGATGCGCCGTGCGAAATGGGCTGCCCGGTCAATGCGACCGTCCACAGCCCCGACGGGCTGAACCTGCAAATCTACAATCGCTGCATCGGCACACGCACCTGTTCGGCCTATTGCCCCTACAAGGTGCGGCGCTTCAACTGGTTCGACCTGACCGGCGACGACCCGCCCGAACGCAAGGCCGTGCGCAATCCCGACGTCACCGTGCGCCAGCGGGGGGTGATGGAAAAATGCACCTATTGCATCCAGCGCATCGAAGGCGCGCGGATCGATGCCAAGAAGGAAGATCGCGCGATCCGCGACGGCGAGGTGGTGACCGCGTGCCAGGCGGCCTGTCCGACCGGCGCGATCGTCTTTGGCGACGTGGCCGATCCCGCGAGTGCGGTATCGGCGCGCAAGGCGGACGGGCGCGACTATGATCTGCTCCCCGATGCCAACACGCGTCCGCGCACCACCTATCAGGCGCGCATCCGCAAAGGCGATACGGCATGACCGCGCGCGGCGCCGAGGACCGCGTGACGCGCGAGATCGTCGGCATCCCGCCGCACTTTCCGGCGCGTCGCATGTGGTGGGTCCTCTTCGCGGTCGCGCTCGCCCTGCTGACGCTCTTCTTCGTGTCGATCGCGTGGCTGTTCGGCCACGGGCCGGGGGTGTGGGGAAACAATATCCCGGTCGCCTGGGGCTTTCCGATTTCCAACTATATCTGGTGGCTGGGGATCGGCCATGCGGGGACGCTGATTTCGGCGATGCTGCTGCTGCTCGGCCAGCAATGGCGCAACAGCCTCAACCGCTTCGCCGAGGCGATGACGCTGTTCGCTGTCGTGTGCGCGGGCCTCTATCCGATCCTCCACCTCGGGCGGCCGTGGCGCTTTTACTGGATGGCGCCCTATTTCAACACGATGAGCATATGGCCGCAGTTCAAGAGCCCGCTCACCTGGGACTTTTTCGCGGTGCTGACCTATTTGATCGTCTCGACGCTCTTTTGGTACATCGGCATCATCCCCGACCTCGCCGCGGCGCGCGACCGGCTCAAAAAGCGGCGCTGGCGGCTCTTCTTCGGGCTCGGCGCGCTCGGCTGGCGTGGGTCGGCGACGCACTGGTCGCGCTGGAACCAGTCCTATCGTCTGACCGCCGCTATCGCGGTGCCGCTCGTCGTGTCGGTGCACAGCGAGATTTCGCTGCTGTTCGCCGCGGGGCCGGTCCCCGGCTGGTTCTCGACCGTCTTTCCGCCCTATTTCGTCGTCGGCGCGGCCTTTTCGGGCTTTGCGGTGGTTGCGATGCTGACGGTGTGGCTGCGCGCGATGCTGGGGTTGCACAATCTGGTGACGGCGCGCCACCTCTCGATGCTCGGCTGCATGACGCTGGCAACCGGGATGATGACCGCCTACGGCTATGTCGCCGAAGCCTTTTTCGCCGCCTATGCCGGCGGACGCGAATTGCAGACATTGCTCGACCGCTTCCACGGCCCCTATGCGTGGAGCTATTGGGGCGCCGTCATCCTGAACTTCGTGCCGATCCAGGCGCTCTGGTGGCGCCGGGTGCGGCAGGCGCCGGTGCCGCTGTTCCTGATCGGCCTGTCGGCGGCGATCGGCATGTGGCTCGAACGCTATATGCTGCTGATGTCCTCGCTGAGCCGCGACTGGCTCGAAAGCTCGGCGGGGCTGTTCCACGCGAGCTTCTGGGACTGGGGACTGTTCGCGGGCAGCATCGGCCTGTTCCTGACGCTCTTCCTGCTCTTCATCCGTTTCCTGCCGATCATGTCGGCGTTCGAGATCAAGGAAGTCGAAGGGGGCGGGGGATGACCGGCGATCCGCGCCCCTATGCCGTCATGGCCGAGTTCGCCGACGCCGACGCGCTGCGCCGAGCCGCCGCCGACCTTGCACCGCGGCGGCTCGGGCGGATCGAGGCCTTTTCGCCCTTTCCCGTCGAGGGGCTCGCCGCGCGGCTCGGGACGCGCGACCGCAAGGTGCCGGCGGCAACCTTGATCGGGGGGATCGTCGGAGCGGTGTGCGGCTTTGCGATGCAGGCAGCGACCAACCTCGATTATCCGCTGTGGATCGGAGGGCGGCCGCTCGTCGCGGTGCCGGCGTTCATGCTCATCACCTTCGAGCTTGCCGTGCTCGGGGCGGTACTCGCGGGGATCGGGACGATGCTGATCGCGAACCGCCTGCCGCGCTTCCATCATCCGCTGTTCGAGGTCGAGGCATTCCGCCGCGCGAGCGACGACCGCTTTTTCCTGGCGGTGCTGCCTGGCGCGGATTTCGATCGCGACGCGGTGGGAAAGGCGCTCGCGGCGCTCGACCCCGAGGCGATCTACGACGTTCCGGCGGAGCCCGCGGCATGAGGGCGGCGCTTCTCCTCCTGCTCGTGCCGCTCGCGGCGTGCGACCAGAATATGGTGCAGCAGCCGCGCTACGACAGCTATGAAGAAGCGCCGCTGTTCGGCGGCGGGCAGGCGATGCAACACCCGCCCGAAGGCGTGGTGGCGCGCGACGCGGATAGGGGCGAAGCGCGCCCGCCGCTCACCGCGGCGCTGCTGACGCGCGGCGCGGAACGTTTCGGCATTTATTGCGCGCCGTGCCATGGCGCCGACGGCAGCGGTGACGGCCTGATACCCGCGCGCGGCTTTCCGCGGCCGCCGAGCCTGCTCGGCGCGCGGCTGATCGCGGCGCCCGACAGCCATATCTACCGTGTCATCACCGACGGCTATGGCGTGATGTACAGCTATGCCGACCGCGTGCCCCCGGCCGACCGCTGGGCGATCGCCGCGCATATCCGGCTGCTCCAGCAGGCGGAGGAAACGCGATGACGGCGCGGCGCGAAGCCGACCGCCGTGCCCGGCGGACGATGATCGCGGGCGGCGCGATCGCGCTCCTCGCGCTGGCCGGGAGCATCCTCGGCGGCGGCGAGGCGCTCGCGGGCTGGCTCGGCGCCGCCGCCGCCTTCAGCGCGGTTCCCGCGGGCAGCCTCGTCCTGCTCCTGATGATGCGGCTGATCCCCGGCGTCTGGGGCGAGGAACTGCGCCTCTCGGTCGAGGCCGCGACGTTGCTCACCGGGCTCGCCGCGTTGCTTTTCGCGCCCGTCCTGCTCGCGTCGGCGACGCTCTATCCTTGGGCGCGCGGCGCGCAGCTGTCGGGGTTTCAGCAAGCCTATCTGACGCCGGTGTTTTTCGCGCTGCGAACGGCCGGCCGCTTCCTGCTGCTGCTCTGGATCGCGGCGCGGATGCGCGCGCGGCGCGCGAGCGTGCCGACCGCGGCGTTCGGGGTCGTGGGGATTCCGCTCGCGGCGATCGCGATGTCGGTCGACTGGTTCCTCTCGTTCGATCCGAAATTCGTCTCCTCGGCCTTCGGACTGCAATTCCTGCTGCGCGAGATCACGCTCGGCTTTTGCGCCGCGCTGGTGCTGCGGCTCGCGGTCGCGCCGGCGCCGCGGAGGGTCGGCATCGCGGGCGCGCTTCTGCTGACCCTGCTGCTCTTGTGGGCCTATATCGAGTTCCTGTCCTTCTTCATCGGCTGGTCGCCGAACAACCCCGAGGCCGCCGCCTGGTATCTGCGCCGCGGCGAGGGACCATGGCTCGTCCTGCTCTGGGGATGGGCGATCGCCAGCGCGGTGCCGCTGCTGCTGCTGCTCTTCGCGCGCTTTCGCGCCAGCGTCCGGGCGCTGATTTGCCTCGCGCTGCTGGTGGCGGCGGGCAAGCTCGGTGAACTCGCGTGGATCGTGCTGCCGGGGCAGGGCGCGGTCGCGCCGCTCGTATATGGCGCCGCCTGCCTCGGCCTCGGCCTCGTCCTGATCGGCGCGCTGCCCTTTGCGCTGCGGCGGCGCATCGCGCGCCGCCTGCCGAAAGGAGAAGGCTGATGCCGCGCGAACCGCATCCCGACACGCGGCCGCAGCGCGCCGATGATCCGAGCGGCGCCGATCCGCATGCGGCTGCGCTGGGGTACGAGCCCAGCGACGCGCCGCCGCGCGGCGTGACGATGGCGCTGACGCTCGCCTGGCTGCTGCTGATCGGCGGCGGAATCGCCGCGAGCGCGACGGTGCATCTGGTCGGCGGGGTGCGCCGCGCGGTCGATGCGCCTGCGGTCACACCCCCGCCGCGCCTTCTCGCCGATCCCGCCGCCGAACGGCGCGCGATCGAGGCAGAGCAGCGCAGCCGCCGCGATCCGGCGCGGGAGGCGGCGGCGCGGCGGCAGCTGATCGCGAAAGGATGGCCGGGCGACAGCGGAGCACCGGGGAGGGAGAGCGAATGATGAAGCGCATCGCGGCCCTGCTGCTGCTTCTCGGCATCGCCTGCGGTGTCGCTGCGGCGCCCGCCGCCGCCTTCGATCCGTTCGGCGTCGCGCGGATCGACGGCAAGCCCGGCGCCGCCGTGCCGCTCGACGGGCCCTTTCGCGACAGCCGCGGCCGCGCGGTCACGCTGCGCCAGCTGGCAGGGGGCAAGCCGATGCTGCTCGCGCCGATCCTGCACAATTGCCCGAATATCTGCGGGGTGACGCTGAGCGGGCTGGCGCGCGCCATCGCAGGGCAATCGCATCGCGCGGGGCGCGATTTCGTCGTCGTCGCCTTCGGCATCGACCCGAAAGAGGGGCCGCGCGACGCCGCGGGCGACCTCGACCGCCTGCTTGCGCAAGCGCCGACGCTCGACCGCAGCGCGCTGTTCGGGCTCACCGGCGACCGGCGGGATGTTCGCGCCGTCACCGATGCGCTCGGCTATCACTACGCCTTCGACAAGCGCATCGGGCAATATGCGCACAGCGCCGCCGTCGCGGTTGTCGATCCCGAAGGGCGGCTGAGCGGCTGGCTTTACGGCCTGACGCCCGACCCGGCCGAGCTGTCGGCGGCGATCGACGCGGCAGCGGACGGCAAGGCCGCGCAGCAGGGCGAGCCGCTGCTGCTGCTCTGCTTTCACTACGACCCGGTGACCGGCCGCTACACGCCGGCGATCGAGAAGATCATCCGCCTCGCGGCGATCGCGACCCTCGCCGGCCTCGCGCTGGTTTTCCGGCATTTGCGGCGGCGGCGCGCATGATGGCGGGCGCTCCTCTCTGGCCGCAGCAGGCGTCGCAGCATGCGCGCTCGGTCGATCTGCTGATCGCGAGTTTCGGCGCGATGGTGTGGCTGCTGACGATCCCGGTCTTCGTGCTGATGGCGTGGTTCGCGATCCGCTATCGGCGCGGGCGCACGGTCAACCGCGAGCATTCGCCGCAGAGCAACGTCTGGATCGAGGCGAGCTGGTCGCTTATCCCCTTTGTCCTCACTCTCTTCTTCTATGTCTGGGCGACCAAGCTGTTCCTCGACATCCAGTCGCCGCCACCCGAGGCGGTGCCGGTCAACGTCATCGCCAAGCAATGGATGTGGAAGTTCGAGCATCAAAGCGGGGCGCGCGAGATCAACGAGCTGCATGTTCCCGCGGGCCGCCCGATCCGGCTGGTGATGACGTCCCAGGACGTGATCCACAGCCTCTATGTCCCCGCGCTGCGCATCAAGCAGGATGTTGTGCCGGGGCGCTATACCTCGCTGTGGTTCACCGCGGATCGGCCGGGCCGCTATCCGCTGCGCTGCGCCGAATTCTGCGGCACCGACCATAGCGTGATGGGCGGCGCGCTGATCGTGATGCGCCCGTCCGACTTCAGTGCATGGCTCGCGCAGCACCAGGACGGCGGGGCCGATGCGACGCTCGCGGCGCGCGGCGAGCGGCTGTTCCGCAAGGTCGGCTGCAGCGGCTGCCATGCGGCGCGCAGCGCGGTGCACGCCCCGTCGCTCGACGACCTCTATGGCAAGCCCGTGCCGCTGTCCGACGGGACGACGCGCATCGCCGACGAGCAATATCTGCACGACGCGATCATGCTGCCGAACAAGGAGGTGGCGGCGGGCTATCGGCCGATCATGCCGAGCTATGGCAATCTGCTCGATGCGTCCGAAGTCGGGGCGCTCGTCGCTTATATGAAGGACCGCGAGGGGGAGGACAGCGAATGAGCGACGCCGCGATCGACACCGACGCCCCGGACGAAGCGGTTGTCGCGCGCAGCTATCTGCGCGCCGGCCATTCGCTGCGCTCGTGGTTGCTGACCACCGATCACAAGCGGATCGCGATCCTCTACCTGATCTCGATCACTTTCTTCTTCATGATCGGCGCGGGGGCGGCGGCGCTGATCCGGCTCGACCTGTTGACCCCGCAGGGCGATCTTTTGACCAACGAGGGCTATAACCGCGCCTTTTCGGTGCACGGCATCGTGATGGTATGGTTCTTCCTGATCCCGTCGATCCCGAATGTCTTCGGCAATTTCCTGATCCCGCTGATGATCGGCGCGCGCGACATGGCCTTTCCGCGGCTCAACCTTCTGTCGTGGTACATCTATATGGGATCGGGCCTGATCCTCCTCTGTGTCGTGTTCGGCGGCGGGGTCGATACCGGCTGGACCTTCTACACCCCGCTGTCCTCGGTCTATGCCAATGGCGCGGTCGTCGCGGCGATCGTCGCAGTGTTCGTCAGCGGCTTTTCGTCGATCCTCACCGGATTGAACTTCATCGTGACGATCCACAAGCTGCGCGCGCCGGGGATGACATGGGGGCGGCTGCCGCTGTTCATCTGGTCGCATTATGCGACGTCGGTGATCTTCGTGCTCGCGACCCCGGTGCTCGCGATCACCCTCCTTCTCGTCGCCGCCGAGCGGTTGCTCGGCATCGGCGTCTTCGATCCCGATCTTGGCGGCGACCCGCTGCTCTTTCAGCACCTTTTCTGGTTCTACAGCCACCCCGCGGTCTATATCATGATCCTCCCCGCGCTCGGCGTGGTGAGCGAGCTCATCACCGCCGCCGCGCACAAGCGCATCTTCGGCTATTGGTTCGTCGCCTATGCCTCGATCGCGATCGCGGTGATCGGCTTTTTCGTCTGGGGCCATCACATGTTCGTGTCGGGCCAGTCACTCTACGCGAGCGCGATCTTCTCGCTCCTTTCGATCGCTGTCGCGGTTCCGTCGGCGATCAAGGTCTATAACTGGACCGCGACTCTTTATAAGGGCGATATTGCGATCGACGCCCCGCTGCTCTTTGCGCTGAGCTTCATCGGCCTGTTCGTCGCAGGCGGGCTGACCGGGCTGATGCTTGCGATGCTGGCGATCGACGTCCACGTCCACGACACCTATTTCGTCGTCGCGCATTTCCACTACATCATGGTCGGCGGATCGGTCACAGCCTTCTTCGGCGCGCTGCACTTCTGGTGGCCGAAGATCACCGGGCGGCTCTATTCGGAGCCGCTCGCGCGGATCGCCGCGGTGATCATCCTCGTCGGCTTCAACGTCACCTTCTTCCCGCTCTTCCTGATGGGCTATGAAGGGATGCCGCGCCGCTATCACATCTATCCGCCCGAATTTCAGCTGTTGCAGGTGATCGCCTCGGGCGGTGCTGCGCTGCTCGCCGTCGGCTATGCGATGCCGCTTTTCTATCTCGGCTGGTCGCTCGTGCGCGGCCGCCGCGCGCCGGCCAACCCCTGGGGCGCGACGGGGCTTGAGTGGACGACGAGCTCGCCGCCGCCCAAGCATAATTTTACCCGCCAGCCGGTCGTCGAACGCGGCCCCTATGCCTATCCGCTGGCGCATCCCGCGAGCCGCGACGATGGCTGAGCATGCGACCGAACCCTTTCACGCGGTCGAACGCCAGCGCGAGGCGAACCGGTTCGGGATGCTGATCTTCCTGTCGAGCGAGTTTCTGCTGTTCGGCGGCATTTTCGCCGCGGCGATGGCGCTGCGCCTCGAAAATCCGGACGGCTATCGCGCGGCGGCGTCGCATCTCCGATTGGGGCTCGGCACCGCCAATACCGCGATCCTGCTCACCTCGAGCCTGTTCGCCGCGCTCGCGGTCGAGGCCGTGCGCGGCGCGCGACCAAGGCGCACGGCCCTGTGGCTCGGCGGCGCGGCGTTGCTCGGGGCGGGCTTCCTCGGCATCAAGGGCGCCGAATATGCGATGGAGTATCGCGAGGGGCTGATGCCCGGGACCGCGACGGCGCATTTTTCAGGACCCGCCGAGCAGATCTTCATGAACCTCTATTTCGCCGGAACCGGACTGCACGCGCTGCACGTCACCATCGGCATCGCCGTGCTGCTCGTCGCCGCGGCGCTCGCGCATAAGGGCGGCGAGCGCCACGCGATGCTCGTCGGCAATGCGGCGCTCTATTGGCACCTCGTCGATATCGTCTGGATATTCCTCTATCCGACGCTCTACCTCGCGGGGGTGGGATGAGCCCGGCGCTGCGCCTCGTTGCGGTCTGGGCCGCACTGATGCTGCTGCTCGCCGCGACCGCCGGCGCGTCCTTTCTGCCGCTCGGCCCCGCGAAGCCTTTCGTCGCCTATGCGATCGCGGCGGCGAAAGCCGGGCTCGTCCTGTGGTTCTTCATGGAAATGCGCCGCGAGGACGGGCTGGTGCGCCTCGCCGCCGCCGCAGGCTTCGTGTGGCTTCTCTTCCTGCTCGTCCTCACCGCGAGCGACATGCTGACCCGGAGTTGACGATTGACCGATTTCCCCCATTGGCTTGACCGCCTGGCGCAGCTGTCGCTGCTGCTCGCCGCCGCCTGCGCGCTCCTTGTCGCCATCGATGTGGCGAGGCGCCCGCAAAAAATGTGGATCATGAACATCGTCTGGCCGCTCACCGCGCTGTTCGGGTCGGTGATCTGGCTTGCGGCCTATTGGCGCTGGGGCCGCGCCGGGGGCGAGGAGCGAAGGGGGCTGCCCTTCTGGGTTTCGGTCGGCAAGGGGGCCAGCCATTGCGGGGCGGGCTGCACGCTCGGCGACCTGATCGCCGAATGGGCGGCCTTCGCGATGCCGTCGATCGCGGTCTGGTTCGGGTGGAAGAGCCTGTTCGCCGAAAAAGTCTTTGCGGTGTGGATCCTCGATTTCATCCTCGCCTTCGGCCTCGGCATCGTCTTTCAATATTTCACCATCAAGCCGATGCGCGACCTGTCGGTGGGCGAAGGCGTTCGCGCGGCGGTCAAGGCCGACATTGCCTCGATCTCCGCCTGGCAGGTGGGCATGTACGGGTTGATGGCGGCGATCCAGTTCGGCTGGCTGAAGCCCGCCTATGGCGCGATCGCGCCGGTCGACAGCGCGATCTTCTGGTTCGCGATGCAGATCGCGATGCTCGCGGGTTTCGCAACCGCCTTCCCGGTCAACTGGTGGCTGATCCGCGCGGGATGGAAGGAACGCATGTAGGCCGAAGGGTCAGGGCCCTAGGATCGCGCGGCCAGTCGCGGTGCGGCGGCGCGCGCGCGGCGCTCGGCGGGGCCCGAACCGGCGAGGTTCATCGCCGTGACGACCAGCGACAGATGCGACAGGCCCTGCGGGAAATTGCCGAGCTGATGCCGCCCGTCATGCTGTTCGGCGAGCAGGCCGAGGTCGTTCGTCAGCGCCGCCAGCCGTTCGAAAAGCGCGCGCGCTTCGTCATGGCGGCCCTGCAGGATATAGACGTCGGCAAGCCAGAAGCTCGCCGCGACGAACGCCCCTTCGCCTTCGCCGATCCCGTCGTCGGCTTCGTCGGGACGGTAGCGGTGGACGAGGCCGCCGCGCAGCAGCCGCCGTTCGATCGCGGCGACGGTCGCGACCATGCGCGGATCGCGGGCATCGACGAAACCGACGAGCGGAAGGCGCAGCAGCGCCGCATCGAGCGACGTCTCGCCATAGGCGGCGACGAAGGTTGCGCCTTCGGGATCGACGCCTTTCGCGAGGATTTCGGCGCGTACCTCCTCGGCCAGCGCGGCATAGTCCCGGCTGCGCGTCCGGTCCCCCTTCTCGAACCAGCGCGCGGCGCGTTCGAACCCCACCCAGCACATCACTTTCGAATAGACGTGATGGCGCGGCGGTCCGCGGCTTTCCCACAGTCCGGCTCCCGGACGCCGCCATAGCTCTTCGAGCCGGTCGGCGAGCAGCCGCACGAGCTGGTCGCTGTCGTCGTCGCGCTCGATGCCGCGTGCGCGCGCTTCGAACAGCGTGTCGATCACTTCGCCATAGGCGTCGAGCTGCAATTGCCCCGCGGCGTCATTGCCGAAACGCACCGGCTGCGACCCGGCAAAGCCGGGGAGCCAGCCGGCTTCCCATTCGAGGATGCGGCGGCCGCCGTCGGGACGATAGAGCGGCTGCACGTCGATCGGTTCTCCCCCCACCGCGCGGCGGAGCCAGTCGAACCACGCCTCGGCCTCTTTGTGCAGTCCCGCCTGCAGAAGCGCGAGCAGCATGAAGGTCGAATCGCGCGGCCAGCAAAAGCGATAGTCCCAGTTGCGCGAGCCGCCGATCCGCTCGGGCAGGCTGGCGCTGGGCGCCGCGACCATGCCGCCGGTGGGGCGATGGACGAGCGCGCCGAGCGTCAGCAGCGACCGCTTGACCGCGGCGCCATGCGGCCCCTCGATCCGCGCGCGGCCGATCCATTGCTGCCAGTGGCGCCGCGTTTCGCGCAGCGCGAGCTGGGGGTCGACGCGGCGCGGCACCCGCGCGTGCGATGCGAAATGCGTCATCACCAGCCCGATCCTGTCCCCCGCCTTCACCGTGAAACGGCTCGTGAAGCGCCGGTCCTCGAATGCGATCGGAACGTCGAAATCGAGCAGAACGGCGTCGGGACCGGCGATCGCCAGCACGCGATCCTCGGCAAGCGTGCGCACGAGCGGGTGGATGCGGCCGTAATCGAAGCGCAGCGCAAGGTCGCTGAGCATCTCGACGTCGCCTTCCAGTCCCTCGACGATCCGCACGACGTCGGGCGCCTCGCCGCGCATCGGCATGAAATCGCGGACGAGCGCGCGGCCGGTTGTCGCGCGATAGTCGGTTTCAAGGATCAGCGTATCGCCATCGTAGCGCCGGCTCGCCGCATGGTCGCCGTGCGCCGGAGCGAGGCGCCAGCAGCCGTTTTCCGAACTTCCAAGCAGCGCCGCAAAGCAGGCGGGCGAATCGAAGCGCGGCAGGCAGAGCCAGTCGATCGCGCCGTCGCGGCCGACCAGCGCGGCGGTTTCGCCATCACCGATCAGGCCATAATCCTCGATCCGCCGCGCGCTCATCCGGCGAGCGGCCATGCGAGCGCCGCCCCGGCGACGAGCAGGACGGCGGCGAGGGTCAGGACGCCGGCGCGGTGCATGTTGAGCCAGAGCGCGACGCTGCGGTCGCGCGCCTCGGCATCGAAGCGGCCGTGCGCGCCATGGTCGCCGGGGACCGGATGCCACAGATTGTCCTGCCGGTCGGGCGACACGCGCCGCTTGCCCTGCTGGCCCTTGAAGCCCGTCCGCGCGAGATAGCGGTCGAGCAGCGACGAGGCGAAGACGTCGCCCCAGATCGCCTGTTCGGCCGACCAGCCGACGCGTATTTCCTTGCGCCGGTGGTGCGCGGCATAGTGGATCGCTTCGGCGACCACTTCGGGCTGGTAGGGCGGCGAGGCGGGGCGCGGCTGGTTGGGCATGGTGGTGCGAATCCAGTCGAATTGCGGCGTGTTCACCCCGGGCAATTGCACCATCGACAGATGCACGTGGCTGCACTGGTGCAAAAGCTCGGCGCGCAGCGAATCCTGAAATCCCTGGATCGCGTGCTTGGCGCCGCAATAGGCCGACTGCAGCGGAATTCCGCGATAGGCGAGCGCGGAGCCGACGAGGACGATGCTGCCGCGGTCGCGCGGGAGCATATGGCGCAGCGCAGCGCGCGCCCCGTGGACCTGTCCCAGATAGGTCACGTCGGTGACGCGGCGATATTCGTCGGCGGTCATGTCGCCGAAAGGGGCGAGCATGCCGGCGAAGGCGGCGTTGATCCAGATGTCGATGGGGCCGAGTTCGGCTTCGGCCCGCGCCGCCGCCGCATCGACGGCGTCGGGATCGGCGACGTCGCACGGCAGCACGAGCGCCGCGCCGCCCTGTTCCTCGACCTCGCGCGCCGCGCCGTTCAGCCCGTCGACCCCGCGCGCGATCAGCCCCACCGATGCGCCGTCGCGCGCAAAGCGGCGCACCACGGCGCGCCCTACGCCGGCCGAGGCGCCCGTCACCACCACGACGGGCGGGCGATGGGCGTCGCGCGCGGTCACAGCGCCCCCTGACGCGCGAGGGCGTCGATGCGGTCGGCGGTGCGGCACGCGATCGCCTGAATGGTCAGCGAGGGATTGGCGCCGCCGACGGTCGGAAACACCGATCCGTCGCAGACCCACAGATTGGGAATCTCCCAGCTGCGGCAGTCGGCATCGACGACGCTGGTGCGCGGATCGTCGCCCATGCGCGCGGTTCCGTTCATATGGCAAGTATCGTCGGTCTCGCGCCAGATCGAGCGCGCGCCGACCGCCGCGAGGCTGTCCTCCATGAAATCGAGCGCGTGCGCGATCATCGCCTTTTCGTTCGCACGCAGGGAAAAGGTGATGCGCGGGACGGGAAGGCCATATTCGTCGCGCGCGTCGCTCAACGTCACGCGATTCCGCTCGTCGGGCAGCACTTCGCCGACCATCTTGAGCCCGACGCTGTGGTTCGCGCGCGCCATTTCGTCGACGAGCGCCCGCCCCCACAGTCCGCGGCCGCCCGACAGCGCCTTGGCCCAGGTGATCGGCAGCGGCCCCTGGCTCATATAGCTCCAGCCGCCGTGATAATCCTTGCCCGTATCGCAATAATTCCAATGCTCGGAGATCGCGAGGCTCGGCGGCCCCTTGTAGCTGCGGATTTCGGCATCGACGCTGCCCCACGCCGCCTGGTTGAGCTGGACCATCAGATTCTTGCCGACGAGTCCCGAACTATTGGCCAGGCCGTCGGGAAAGGCGTCGCTCGCCGAGTTCAGCAGCAGGCGCGGCGTTTCGACGGCATAGCCCGCGACGACGACCTGCCGCGCCTTCTGGAAACGCCATTCGCCCGACCGGCGATAGTGAACGCCGGTGGCGCGCCCGTCCTGCGTCTCGATCCGTCCGACCATCGCAAGGTCGCGGATCTCGGCCCCGGCCGCCAGCGCCCGCGGAATCCACGTCACGAGGACCGATTGCTTGGCATTGGTCGAGCAGCCGGTGACGCAAAAGCCGCGATAGGCGCAGGGGTGCGCAAGCCCGCGGGGGGCCGACAAGGTGGCGATCGGTGTTTCGCTCCAGGCGATACCCATCGCCTCCGCACCGCGCGCCAGATATTCGGCGGCGGCATTGAGCGGGTGCGCGCGATAGGGATAGCGCGGCCGGTGCGGGCCCCAGGGATAGGTCAGCGGCCCGGAGATTTTGAGCGCCTGTTCGACCTCCGAATAATAGCGCCACATTTCGCGCCAATCGAGCGGCCAGTCGGCGCCATAGCCGAGCTTGCTTTTCGCCTTGAACCATTCGGGACGAAAGCGCAGCGACACCATCGCGAAATGCACGGTCGAACCGCCGACCGCGCGGCCGCTGTTGTTCGACCCCATTTTGAGCGGATCGGCGCCATCGACGATGCGATCCGACGTCCAATAGAGTTTCGTCTGCTCGGTCTCGTCCGAGGCGAAATCCTCGAGCGGACGGAAATAGGGGCCGGCATCGAAGGCGACGACCGAAAAACCCGCCTCGGCGAGCTTGCACGCCAGCGTGCCGCCGCCGGCGCCGGTGCCGACGATCGCGAAGTCGACGGGCTCATTCTCGCGATATTCGCGCATCGGGGTCCAGCCGCCGGGGCGGAACACATCGGGGGCGCGGCCGTTGCCGGCGCGGGGGGCGACGGGCGCGTCAAGCATCGGCGCGCACCTTTTTCCGCTCGCGCGCTTCCCACGGGTCGGCGCGATCGGCGCCCAGCCGGACATAGCCGCGCGGCGAGGCGGGCCCGCCGAACCCCATCGCGCTCCACGCCGAGGGGTGCGCCCAATAGCTTGCGACGAGATCGGGGAGCAGCCGCCAGTGCCAGAAAAGCTGCGGGTCGACATTCTGCCAATGGTCGCGGTCGGCGCTGCCATCCTCGACGCGGCGCAGCAGCGCGTCGGCCCGGTCGGCATCGAGGGCGGCGAACGATTGGACGTGCCGCGCGCGCGCCTCGCGATCGAGCGCATCGAGCGCGGTCCGCCACGCGGGCAATATGGGCGGGAGGGCGGCGTGGCGATAGCCGTCGGGGACCGCGCCGCCGATCCGCGCGAGCATCAGCGCGACGATATTGACCGGCGCGCGTCCCTCGGGTTGCGGGACGACCCGCTCGGCGACGCGGCGCAGCGTCGCGATCCGCGCCGCGCCAAGGCCGGGATCGCATTCGGCGAGCGCGAGCCGCGCATCGACCGCCGCGCGCGTCGGGGCATTCCATGACGGCGTTCCGCGCTTCGCCAGCACGTCATAGTCGGGGAAGCGGTCAGCCATGCGCCTTGCTCCTGAGCGCGAGCCAGGCGCCTAGTCCCGCGACCGCAAGGCCGGTAAAGGCGGGCGGGGCGGGGATCGGGGGTCCGTCGAGCAGATTCTGCCGCCAGTTGCGCCAGCCGCCCATATGGCGCGCGACGCCGACGGCGTGCAGCACCGCGCCTGCGAGCCCCATTACCGCGGTGGCGGCGAGCAGGCGCATCGTCGGCTGGCGCGCGCGTCCCGTTGCGGCGTCGCGGGCGAGCGCCAGCGCGGTGACGGGCGGCAGAACGAGCGGGGTCCACATCAGCGGATTGTGAAACGCCCCGCGGAAATGGAGCAGCGAAGCCTCTCCGACGCTGCCCGCCAGCCCGGCCGCGCTCAGCAGGCCGAGGCGCCGCGCCGGTTTGCGCGGGCGCCCGGCGCCGGCAAGCCGCGTCGACAGCGCGCCCAGCGTCCCGGCGAGCAGCAGCGCCGCGGGCGCGCCGACCGGCGCGCCATAGAAGAGCCCGTTCATCGTCGGCGCCGAGGGACGCCTGGCGATATTATAGGCGTGAAAGGCAAGCCCCGCCGCGCCCGCCACGATGGCTGCCCGATCGGAAAAGGGCGCGGGACGGGGCCGGGCAACGCCGGCGGCGCGTGCGCAGTTCACCGCAAGGCTTGCCGCGCCGACCTGAAGGGGGACGGTCATCGCCGGATTGTGGAAGCTGCCGCGATAATGTTCGATCGCGCTGTCACCGAGGACCGAGAGCGACAGCACGGCGGCGCCCGCTCCGGCGAGCCGCGCGGCAATGTCCGGCCGCGCGGACGCAATGGCCGCCTGAGCCTCAGTCGTCGGCGAAGACATGCGAGAATATCTGCTTGGCGGCGCCTTTCATCGTCCGTTTTCGCTCGGTCTCGTCGGTCAGCAGCAGCGAGGCGAAGGACCGCGCCTGTTTCATGTTGATATGCGGCGGCAGCGGCGGTACTTCGGGATCGGTGCGGACCTCGAGCACCACCGGTCCCGGGGCGGCGAGCGCTTCGTCCCATGCCGCGCCGAGCCGCGCCGGATCGTCGACATAAAGCCCCTTCAGCCCGATCATTTCGGCGAATTTGTGATAGGGGACGTCGGGGATGCGCTGGCTCGCCTCGAATTTCGGATTGCCCTCCATCACGCGCTGTTCCCACGTCACCTGATTGAGGTCGCGGTTGTTGAGCACCAGAACGACGAAGGTTTGGTTGGGCCATCGTTCGTGATATTTGGCGACGGTAATCAGTTCGGCCATATTGTTCATCTGCATCGCCCCGTCACCGACGCTCGCGATCACCGGCCGGTCGGGGTGCGCGAATTTCGCCGCGATCGCATAGGGGACGCCGGCGCCCATCGAGGCAAGGCCGCCCGACAGCGAGGCGCGCATCCCGCGCCGGATCTTCAGGTCGCGCGCATACCAGTTGGCGCAGCTGCCGCTGTCGCTGGTCAGGATCGCATTGTCGGGGATGCGCGGGCTGAGTTCGTGGAAGACGCGCTGCGGGTTCACCGGGTTCGCCTCGACCATCGCGCGGTCGCGCAGCGTCTCGTGCCATTCGTCGTTCCACCCGGCGATCGTTTCGCGCCACCCGGCCGCGTGCGGCTTCAGCAGCGGCAGCAAATCGTCGAGCGTCGCTTTGACGTCGCCCGTCAGATTGGCTTCCATCGGATAGCGGATCGACAGCATCCCGGGATCGATGTCGATCTGCACGCCGCGCGCCTGCCCCTCTTCGGGCAGGAATTCGGAATAGGGAAAGCCCGACCCGATCATCAGGAAGGTGTCGCACTCCTGCATCAGTTTCCAGCTCGGCTTGGTGCCGAGAAGGCCGATCGAGCCGGTGACCCACGACAGATCGTCGGGAAGCACGTCCTTGCCGAGCAGCGCTTTCGCCGCGCCGGCGCCCAGACGGTCGGCGACCGCGATCACCTCGTCGGTGGCGCCCTGCGCGCCTGCGCCGACGAGCATAGCGACCTTCTCCCCCGCGTTCAGAATGTCGGCGGCGCGGGCCAGGTCGGCGCGCTCGGGCACGACGCGCGGCCGCGACCATCCGACGCCGGAAAAGACCGCGCCGTGCGCGCGCGGCGGATCTTCCATTTCGGCCGATTGCAGGTCGTTGGGCAGGATCAGCGCGGTCACGCGGCGCTCGCCGACGGCGATGCGCACCGCGCGATCGACGAGGTGGCGCACCTGCGCCGGGACGCTCGCCATGCCCGTGAAGGCGCCCGCGACGTCCTTGAGCATCGAGGGCAGGTCGAGTTCCTGCTGATAGTGCGCGCCGATCGCCGTGCGCGCCTGTTGGCCGACAATCGCCAGCACGGGCATATGGTCGAGACGCGCGTCGTAGAGGCCGTTGATCAGATGCGCGGCGCCCGGCCCCGACGTCGCAAGGCAGACGCCGAGCTCGCCGGTGAATTTGGCGTGCGCCGATGCCATGAAGGCGGCCATTTCCTCGTGCCGGACCTGGATGAATTCGAAACGATCGCCCGCCCGGTCGAGCCCGCCGAGCAATCCGTTGATGCCGTCGCCGGGGTAGCCGAAAATCCGCCGCACGCCCCAAGCGTGCAGGCGGTCCCAGAAAAAATCGCTGACGGTGTAAGCCATGGGAGGTCTCCTGCTTCGAGCCCTTGATTTCCCCCCGGCACTGAAAGGCTAACGGCTCGCCGCGGTGCATGTTCCGTCGGCGCCCAGAAAATCCGGCGCGATGCGCGAGCGGTGGACGAGCAGCGAGCGGTCGAGGTCGCCCACCGCCGCGATGCCGAGCTGCGCCATCGAATTTTCCGCCTCGGCCTTCAGGATGGCGAGCGCGCGCGCCGCGCCGGGGGCGCCGCCGGCGCACAGCCCATAGAGCGGCGCACGCCCTGCAAGTACGGCGTCGGCGCCGAGCGCAAGCGCCTTGAGCATGTCGGTGCCGCGGCGGATGCCCCCCGATATGTAGAGCGCGATACGGCCGCGCGCGCGGTCGCGTGCCGGCGCGAGCATGTCGAGCGCGGTGACGCTGGTGTCGAGCTGGCGCCCGCCGTGGGTGCCGAGCATCACCCCGTCGGCCCCCGCGTCGATCGCGCGCTCGACATCGTCGGGGGCGAGCAGTCCCTTGAGGAAGAATGGGCCTTTCCAGCGGTCGCGGACCGCCGCAATATCTTTCCAGGTCAGCGACTTCGGCATCTGCTCGCGGATCCAGAACGCGCTCTCGAACAGCCCGCGCCGGTCGCGCGGCACGAATTCGCGCACATTCGCAAATTCGGGCATCCCGTGGGCGAGAGTGCGCCAAGCCCAGCGCGGGTGGCGCGCGGCGTCGAGAATCGTCGCGAGGGTCGGCCGCGTCGGGGTGGCGCGCAAGCGGCGCGACCAGTTGCGGCGCCCGAAGCGCTGGGCATTGACCGTCAGGACGAGCGCCTCGCAGTCCGCGTTCGCGGCGCGGTCGACGAGCTCCTGCCAGATCTCCGCCGGGCCGAACATATAGAGCTGCCACCAGTGGCACAGCCCCTCGACGCGCGCGACATCCTCCAGCCGGTCGTTCGACATCGTGCCCTGGATGAAGGGAACGCCCTCGGCCGCGGCGGCTTCGGCGAGCGCGGTGTCGGCGTGGCGGCCAAACAGCCCGTTGAGCCCGGTCGGCGCGATCGCGAGCGGCATGGCAGCGCGGCGGCCGAGGAGGTCGGCCGCGAGGCTGCGCCCGCTCGTGTCGCGCAGCATGTGCGGAACGAAAAGCCAGTCGTCGTAGCCCGCGCGCTCGCGGGCGAGCGTCTGTTCGCCGAGCGCGCCGCCTTCGAGATATTCGCCCGCGATGCGCGGCAGATAGCGATGGGCGCGGGCGCGCAGATCGGCCACCGCCCGCGCGCGGTCGAGGCGCGGGCCGGTGTAGAGCCGGCGCCGCGGCACGGCGTCGCATTGCGCGGGCATGTCGCGGCGGTTCTCGGGCAGGTCGCGCATCGCAGGGTCGCTCCTCGGCGCCGGGCGGGTGCCCCCCGTCAAGATCAACCGCAGCTTCGCGCGGAAGTTCCGGCCGCCGGGAATTCGGGTCAATCCCGCGTCGCCCGTCGCCGTTCCCGACTTTACGACCTAATGCCCCATGTCGGCCGCCGACGCCTGGGCCGCGCCGGCTTTGGGCGGGCGGAGCAGGATGACGAGCGGCACCGAAATCAGCGTCACCCACATCATCGCCCAGAAATCGTCGACATAGGCGACCATCGCCGCCTGCCGGTTGAGTTCGGCATTGACGATGGCCATCGCGCTGCCGCCGAGCGCGCCGAGCCGGTCGGCGGTCGACGGGTCGATCAGCGGCACCGAGCCGCTGGTGATGTGCGCGGCAAGGTCGGCGTGGCTGATCTGCGTGTTCGTTCCGAGCAGCGTCGTCACCACCGAAATGCCGACCGACCCGCCGACGCTGCGCAGCAGGTTGAGCAGGCTCGCGCCGTCGGTGCGCCACGTCGGGCCGAGCGTCGCAAAGGCCATGGTGTTGAGCGGGATGAAGATCAGCCCCATGCCCAGCCCCTGGACGAGCCCGCTGACGACCACGGGCCACGCCCCCATCATCAGCGACCAATGGCTCATCTGCCACAACGAATAGGCGGCGATGACGAGCCCGCTGCCGACGAGCCAGCGCGCGTCGATCTTGCCGAGCAGCCGCCCGGCGATCGCCATGCTGATGAAAATGCCGATGCCGCGCACCGCGAGCACCCAGCCGGTGTCGATGACCGGCCAGTCGAACAGCCGCTGGAGCATCGGCGGGAGCAGCGCCATCGACGAGAACATGACGACGCCGATCACGACCATGAAGCCCAGCGCGGTGAGCAGGTTGCGGTCGGCGAGCATCTTGCGGTCGAACAGTGTGTTGCGCCCGGTGACGAGGTGGATGACGAACATCCACAGGCAGGCGACCGACACGCCGCACTCGATCCAGATTTCGATGCTGTCGAACCAGTCCTCCTGCGCGCCGCGATCGAGCATCAATTGCAGCGACGCGAGGCCGAGCGCGAGCATCGAGAAACCGAACAGGTCGAATTTGCGCTGCTTGCGCCCCGTCGCGGGGAGCAGCGCCCACATCAGCGCAAAGGTCGCCGCGCCGACAGGCAGGTTGACGTAAAAGACCCAGCGCCAGTTCGCGCTTTCGGTCAGCCAGCCGCCGACGATCGGCCCCAGGATCGGCCCGACCATGATCCCCATGCCCCAGATCGACATCGCGCGCGCGTGGCGCTCGGGCGGGTTGATGTCGAGCATCACCGATTGCGACAGCGGCCCGATGAACGCGGCGCTGATCCCCTGGAGAAAGCGGAACAGAACCATTTCTTCCAGATTTTGCGCCGCGCCGCACGCCATCGAGGCGATGATGAAGCCGAACACCGCGCCAAGGAACAGGCGGCGGCGCCCGATGCGGTCGGCAAGCCAGCCGGTGATCGGCATCGCGACCGCGGTCGCGATGATATAGCTCGTCAGCACCCAGTTGACCGTCTCGCTCGTCGCGCCGAGGCTCGACTGCATGTGCGGGATGGCGACATTGGCGATCGTCGTGTCGAGGATTTGCATCACCGACGCGCCCATGACGGCGACGGTCAGAAGGCCGCGAAACTGCACCTGCTCATAGAGCGGCCGGTCGTCGCTGACCTGCGTCGCCGCCGGCGCGGCGCGGCGGGGGAAGGCGCGGCTCGCCACGATCGGTCCGTTACTTGCAGCCGCCCGAGGTGATGACCTTCACGTCGGTCGACAGGCCGGCGATCATCGCGCGCGAGGGCACTTCGTCGAAGGCGATGCGCACGGGGACGCGCTGCGTGACCTTGACCCAGTTGCCGGTCGCATTCTGCGCGGGAAGCACCGAAAACTCGCTGCCCGTGCCGGCGCCGATCGTTTCGACATGGCCGCGGACCTTGAGCCCCGGATAGGCGTCGAAGGTCATTTCGGCGGGCTGACCGACGCACATGTCGGCAAGGTCGGTTTCCTTGAAATTGGCCTCGACGCGCGGATGTTCGGTATCGACCAGCGTCACCGCGGGCAGGCCCGCGACCATCATCTGGCCGATCTGGAGCCGGTCCGACTCGGCGACGCGGCCGCCGCTCGGCGCGCGCACTTCGGTGCGGCCGAGATTGACCTGGGCCTGCGCGCGCTGGACGCGCGCCGCCTCGACCTCGGGGTTGGTGCCGCTGCCGCCGGTCGCGAGCTTGGCGCGCGCTTCGGCGGCATCCGCCCTAGCCTGCCCGAGCCGCGCCCGCGCCTGTTCGACCGCGTGCTTCGCCGCATCATAATCGGCCTTCGTGGTGAAACCCTTGGCCATCAGCGCAGCCTGCCGCTCGAAGCGCGATTGGGCAAAGGCGATGTCCTCCTCGGCCGCTTTGATATCGACGTTGGTCGCGGCGAGGCTGGCGCTCAGATTGCCGACGTCGACCTTGGCCGAAGCGATCGCCGCGCTCGCCTGCGCGACGGTCAGCGCATAAGGCTGCGGGTCGATGCGAAAGAGCAGCTGGCCCTTTTTTACCAGCTCGCCCTCGTCGACAGCGACCTCGGTGATCAGGCCGCCGACCTCGGCCGCGACCGACACCTTGTCCATCTGAACATAGGCGTTGTCGGTCGACACCGACCCGCCGCTGAGCAGCCACCAGACGCCGCCGGCGAGCGCGAGCGCCAGCGGCACGCCGAACATCAGCGCGCGGGTGCGCCAGTTCGGCTTTGCCTCGACGCCGTCGGTGACCGGCGGCGCCTGCGGCGGCACGGGATCGGCCTTCGGTGCCGCTTTTGGCGGCTTCACTTCCTCGGCGCGCGTCGCGGCGTCGGGGCGGGTAGGGGAGAGCTGGTCCATTATATGGCCTCTTTTTCTCGTTCGAATTCGGGAAGCGCGTCGCGGCGCGACAGGTTGCAGCGGACGCGGCCGACAAGCGCGATCAGCTGGTCGCGCTCGGCATCGCTCAGCCCCTCGGTCGCTTCCTCGGCGAGCGCGTCGGTGGTGCGCCGCATCCCGTCGAGCAGCGCGTCGGCGCGCGGCGTCAGGTGAAGCAGCCAGGCGCGGCGGTCGGTCGGATCGGCGCGGCGCTCGACGAGTCCCGCCTCGGCGAGCCGGTCGACCATGCGCGACAGGGTGATCGGCTCGACCTCGATCAGCTCGGCGAGCGGCCCCTGCCTTATGCCTTCGTAACGCCGCAGATAGACGAGCAGCCGCCATTGCAGCGCGGTGATGCCGCTGTCGCGGGTGCGCGCGTTGAAGGCGCGGCGGAACAGCCGCGCGGTGTCGTTCAGCAGAAAGCCGATCGTCTCGCTCATGGCGCTGCATATAATAGCAATTGCTACTATAAACAATGCTGCGTCGCAGCAAAATATCCATTGCGGTGGCGATTGCCGCGCGGGTGCTTGAATTACGCCGCGTTTTCGGCAGGATGGCGCCAATGACCCTGTCCGCCGATCTGTTCTGGTCCTTTCGCTCGCCCTACAGCTATCTGGCGATCGGCCGCTATCGTGCGCTCAGCGCGAGTCACGACGTCGCGATCAACCTGCGCCCGGTCTATCCGCTCGCGATCCGCCAGCCCGACTTTTTCGAGCGCAACCACCCGAATTGGCTCAGCTATACGATGCGCGACATGATCCGCGTCGCGCAATTCCACGGCATCCCCTTCGGCCCGCCGCGCCCCGACCCGATCGTCCAGAATGTCATGACGCGCGAGATCGCGGCCGATCAGCCCTATATCTATCGGCTGACCCGGCTCGGCCAGGCGGCGTCGCGCCGCGGCAAGAGCCTGGGCTTTTGCGACGAGGTCGCGCAGCTGATCTGGGGCGGCGCGGAGAATTGGCACCTCGGCGACCATCTCGCGGGCGCCGCGCGCCGTGCGGGTCTCGACCTCGCCGAACTCGATGCCGAGGTCGAGAGCGAGGCCGAGGCGCTCGACACCGAAATCGCGTCCAATCAGGTCGCGCTCGAAATCGCGGGCCATTGGGGCGTGCCGACGCTCGTGTTCGACGGCGAACCTTTCTTTGGCCAGGACCGGATCGAAATGGCGAAGTGGCGGATGGCGCAAAAGGGGCTCAAGCCGCGCTGAGCGCCGCGGCCCGGCGGCGATCGGGCACGCCGACCGCCTGTTTTCGGGCAACCGCCTTCAATCGCGGCACAAAAGTCTCTAGGCTAGGCCGGTCAACAACCGGGAAATCCTTGCTTCATGTCCATGCGCTTCGCTTTCGCTGCCCTGCTTGCCACTTTCGCCGCGCCTGTCGCGGCGCAATCGACGCCCGATGCCGCGGGCGCGATCGAGGCGGACAATCTCGTCCAGACGGTCCGCACGCTCGCCTCCGACCAGTTTCAGGGGCGCGCGCCCGGCACCGCCGGTGAGGATCGGACGATCGGCTATCTGATCGGCCGCCTTCAGGCGCTCGGGCTCGAACCTGGCGGCAAAGACGGCCGATGGACGCAGGCGGTGCCTTTGCTCCACACGCGGCTCGGCACGCCCGACACCTTGGCTTTCGACCGCGGCGGCACGAAGACGCCGCTGAAGTTCGGCACCGACATCTATGTGTCGACGCTTCGCCCCGACGACCGGGCGGTGGTCGACAAGGCGCCGCTGGTGTTCGTCGGCTATGGCGTGAGTGCGCCCGAGCGCGACTGGGACGATTTCAAGGGGCAGGACCTGAAGGGCAAGGTCGCGGTCTTTCTGGTCAACGATCCCGATTTCGCGGCACAGCCGGGCGAAGCCGTCGCGGGCCGCTTCGGCGGGCGGGCGATGACCTATTATGGCCGCTGGACCTACAAGTTCGAGGAAGCCGCGCGCCGCGGCGCGGTCGCCGCGCTGATCGTCCACGAGACCGCGGCGGCGGGCTATGGCTGGAATGTCGTCGAAAGCCCGGGCGGCGAAAATTACGACATCGTCCGCGCGCCCGATCAACTCACCAGCCTGGCGCTGCAGGGCTGGATTTCGGGCGCGACGGCCGAAAAGCTCTTCGCAAACGCTGGGCTGGATTTCGCCCGGCTGCGCGCGGCTGCACGGCGCAGCGATTTTCGGCCGGTCGACCTCGGCACCACCTTCGATGCGGCAATCCCGGTTCGCCACGAAGTCTTGCCGAGCCAGAATGTCCTCGCGAAAATCCCGGGCGCCAAGCGGCCGGACGAAGTGGTGATGTACGGCGCGCACTGGGATGCCTATGGCGAAGGGGCGCCCGACGCGCAGGGCCGCATCTATCGCGCCGGCGCCAACGACGACGCGCTCGGCGTCGCGGCATTGCTGGAGATTGCGCGCAATTTCAAGGCGGCGGCGCCGCCCGATCGCAGTATCGTCTTTGCTTTCTGGACCGCCGAGGAACGCGGGCTTCTCGGCTCCGAAGCCTATGCCGCCGATCCGGTCTATCCGCCCGAAAAGACGGTCGCCAATCTTGCCATCGACATTCTGCAGACCGCGGGGCGGGCGAAGGACGTCATCCTCGTCGGCAAGGGGCAAGGGACGCTCGAGGACGATCTCGCGCGGCTCGCCGCGACGCAGGGGCGCACGGTGTCCGAGGAAAGCCTGCCCGAACGCGGTCTCTTCTTTCGCGCCGACCATTTCAGCCTCGCCAAGCGCGGCGTCCCCGTCCTGTTGATGATGGGCATCGCCGGCGCGTCGGATCTTGTCGAAGGCGGCCGCGAAGCGGGGCAGGCGTGGGTCGATGCCTATACCGGCCAATGCTATCATCAGGCGTGCGACGCCTGGAGCCCCGAGTGGGATCTGGGCGGCGCGGTGCAGGACATCGCGCTCTTCTACCAAATCGGCGACGAACTCGCGCGCTCGGCGCGCTGGCCCGAATGGAAGGCGGGGAGCGAGTTCAAGGCGATCCGCGACCGGAGCGCCGCGGCGCGAAAATAAGCGCGCTCGCGCGGCCCCGGCGATTGCGCCGGGCGCCGCCGCGCGCGTAAGGAAGCGGACCATGAGCATCGAACCCGACTATTTCGAAGCGCGCGACGGCGTGCGGCTGGCGTGGCGCACGATGGGCGAGGGGCGGCCGCTCGTGCTGCTCCACGGCCTGTTTTCGAGCGCCGAGGTCAACTGGATCAAGTTCGGGACCGCGGCGCGGATCGCCGAAGCGGGCTACCGCGTGATCATGCCCGACCTGCGCGTCCACGGGTCGAGCGACGCGCCGCACGGCGGGGAGCATTACCCGCCCGACGTGCTCGTCGACGACCTGCAAGACCTGATCGCGCATCTGGGCCTTGCCGATTTCGACCTTGGCGGCTTCTCGCTCGGCGCGCGCACCAGCGTTCGCGCGGTCGTCGCGGGGATGCGGCCGCGGCGGCTGATCCTCGGCGGCATGGGGCTTGCGGGACTCGCCGGGTGGCAGCGGCGCGGGCGCTTCTTCAAGCGCGTGATCGCCGATTACGACAGTGCCAAGCGCGGCGACGACACCTGGCTGTCGATCCAGTTCATGAAGACGATGAAGGTCGACCGCATCGCCGCGGGCCATCTGCTCGACAGCTTCACCGACACACCGCCCGAGGCGCTTTCGGCGCTGACGATGCCGGTGCTCGTCGTCTGCGGCGACAAGGATCAGGATAATGGATCGGCCGAGGAACTGGTCGCGGCACTCCCCGATGCGCGGCTCGCCACGATCCCCGGGACGCACATGTCGAGCGTGACCGAGCCCGAGCTCGGCGAGGCGATCGCGACCTTCCTCACCGCTTGACCCTCGGGCGCGCCCGCGCCAAGCTGGGGGCATCGCGCCGCCGAGAGCGCACCCCATGCCCAGAGGACAGCACCCCATGAAAGCCATGATATCGACCGTGTCGCTTGCGATCTCGCTTGCGCTCGCCGCCCCCGCCTTCGCGCAGGATGCGCCCGCCGCCGCCAGCCAGCCCGCAGCCGCCCCGACCGCGGCGGATGCCGATGCCTTCGTCGCGGCCGTCGAGAAGGATCTGTTCGATTATAGCGTCGAGGCGAGCCAGGTGAACTGGGTCAACGCGACCTATATCACCGACGACACCGACGCGATGGCGGCGCGGATCAACGCCGTCGGCACCGAAAAATCGGTCCAATATGCGCTCGAAGCCGCGAAATATATGAATGTGCCGGGGCTCAGCGCCGACACGAAGCGCAAGCTCGACATCCTGCGCACCGGGCTCGTCCTCCCGGCGCCGACGACGCCGGGCGCGGCGACCGAACTCAACACGATCGCGACCGACCTTCAGTCGCAGTACGGCAAGGGCAAGGGCACGCTCGACGGCAAGCCGATCTCGGGCTCGGACATCGAGGCCGAGATGGGCAATCTCGACCATACGCCCGCCGAATATGCCGAGATGTGGGCCAGCTGGCACGACAATGTCGGCGCGCCGATGAAGGACGATTACGCGAAGATGGTCGGCATCGCCAACGAGGGCGCGAAGGAACTGGGCTTCAGCGACGTCGGCGCGATGTGGCGATCGGGCTATGACATGCCGCCCGAGGAATTCGCCAAGACCACCGAACGGCTGTGGCAGGAAGTGAAGCCGCTCTACATGGCGCTCCACACCTATGTCCGCTGGAAGCTGAACGAGAAATATGGCGATGCGGTGCAGCCCAGGACCGGGCCGATCCGTGCCGACCTGCTCGGCAATATGTGGGCGCAGGAATGGGGCAATATCTATCCGCTCGTCGCGCCCGCCGGATCGGGCGACCTCGGCTATGACATCGGCGACCTTTTGAAGGCGAAGGACAAGGGGCCGCTCGACATGGTCAAGGCGGGCGAGAATTTCTATTCCTCGCTCGGCTTCGCGAAGCTGCCCGATACCTTCTGGAAACGCAGCCTGTTCCTGAAGCCCGCCGACCGCGAGGTCGTGTGCCACGCCTCGGCGTGGGACGTCGACAACAAGGACGACATCCGCATCAAGATGTGCATCAAGGTGAACAGCGACGATTTCGTCACCATTCACCGCGAACTCGGCCACAATTATTACCAGCGCGCCTATAACCAACAGCCCTATCTCTACCTCAACGGCGCCAACGACGGCTTCCACGAGGCGATCGGCGATTTCATCGCGCTGTCGATCACGCCGCAATATCTGGTCGACATCGGGCTGCTCGACAAATCGCAGGTGCCCGGCGCCGACAAGGATATCGGGCTGCTGCTGCGGCAGGCGATGGACAAGGTCGCCTTCCTGCCCTTCGGCCTGCTCGTCGACCGCTGGCGCTGGGGCGTGTTCGACGGGACGATCCAGCCCGCCGACTATAACAAGGCGTGGACCGACCTGCGCCGCCAGTATCAGGGCATCACCCCGCCGGTCGAGCGGGGGCCCGACGCCTTCGACCCGGGCGCCAAATATCATATCCCCGGCAACACGCCCTATTCGCGCTATTTCCTCGCGCGCATCCTGCAGTTTCAATTCTATCAGGCGGCGTGCAAGCAGGCGGGGTGGAAGGGGCCGCTCCACCGCTGTTCCTTCTATGGCAACAAGAAGGTCGGCGAAAATCTGAACGCGATGCTCGAAATGGGTGCGTCGAAACCGTGGCCCGACGCGCTTCAGGCCTTCACCGGAACCCGCGAAATGTCGGGCAAGGCGATGATGGAATATTTCGCGCCGCTCAAGACATGGCTCGACGAGCAGAACAAGGGCCATCCGTCGGGGTGGTAAGCCGCCTTGGGTTTTGACGAAGGGGCCGGGATGTATGTCCCGGCCTCTTTTTATGGTGCGGCGGCTTTGGGGCGGGGAGCAGACATTCCGGCGGTGGCATCACCCCAAATATGCGCATATTCCGTTCGTCATCCCGGACTTGATCCGGGATCCATTCTTCCAACGTTGCGCCTAGTGGACCCCGGATCAAGTCCGGGGTGACGATAATCAATAGGGCAGCACTCGGTCGCTTTCAGTCATCGCCGTTCGCACCCTCTCGGGACGCCGCCTCGACCTTCCGCTTGAACCGCGCCAGCCGCGCGCTCGCGGCGGCGGCGTGGGGGCCGATCCAGCGGTCGTGGATATCCTGAATCGGCATCGCATTCAGATGATTCCACCGCTCGCGCCCACGGCGTTCGGCGATCACCAGATCCGCATCTTCCAGCACCTTCAAATGCTGCATCACCGTGCAGCGGTCGAGCTCGGGGAAATGCGCGCACAGCGTTCCGGTGGTCAGCGGCTGATCCTTGAGGTCGTCGAGGATCTGCCGCCGCACCGCGTGCGCGAGCGCCTTGAAGATGCGGTCGAAATCGTCGTGGATTGACATGTTATGAATTTATAACATAATGTGATGCGACTCAAGCGGAGAGTGGTCATGGAACTGAAATTCAGGGTCGCGGCGCGGATCGCGAAGCCGGTGCACGAGGTGTTCGAGGCGGTCGCCGATCCCGCGCAGCTCAGCGAATATTTCACCACCGGCGGCGCCAGGGGCCGGCTTGAAACCGGCGCGACGGTGACGTGGGACTTCCACGATTTCCCCGGCGCCTTTCCGGTTTATGTGATCGAGGTCGTCCCCGACGAGCGGATCGTTCTCGAATGGCAGGCGAATGAGGGCGAGGCGCCCAATGTCGAGGGCGGCGCGCTGACCGACGCCGACTATCGCACGCGCGTCACCATGGCGTTCAAGCCGCTCGACGACGGCCGTCGCACGCTCGTCGAGATCGCCGAAGAGGGGTGGCGCGAAAATCAGGGCGCGCTCGGCGCCTCCTATGGCAATTGCCAGGGCTGGTCGCAGATGCTCTGCGCGCTCAAGGTCTGGCTCGAGCATGGCATCAACCTGCGCGCCGATATGTATAAGTAGCGCGCGGTTTCGCCACACACCTTCGTCACCCCGGACTTGATCCGGGGTCCATGCCTTCGGCGCTGCTATGGATCCCGGATCAAGTCCGGGATGACGATGGAGGACAGGTCCGCTTCCGGCCGCCTACCGGAACGGCGGCTCGTTGAACGCGCGCAGCTTGCGGCTGTGCAGCTTGGCGCCTTCGTCGTGCAATATTTCGCAGGTGCGGATGCCGATCTGGAGATGGGCGGCGATCGCTTCCTCGTAAAAGCGGTTCGCCTGCCCGGGCAGCTTGAGTTCGCCGTGCAGCGGCTTGTCCGACACGCAGAGCAGGGTGCCATAGGGCACGCGGAAACGATAGCCCTGCGCCGCGATCGTCGCCGATTCCATGTCGATGCCGATGCCGCGCGACTGCGAAAAGCGCAGCGCCGAATCGGTGAAGCGCAGTTCCCAGTTGCGATCGTCGGTGGTGACGACGGTGCCGGTGCGCATCCGTTTCTTGAGGTCGGCGCCGCTGGTCCCCGACACCGCTTCGGCGGCGCTCGCCAGCGCCTGCTGCACCTCGGCGATCGGCGGGATCGGGATTTCGGGCGGCAACACCTGATCGAGGATATGGTCGTCGCGAAGATAGGCGTGCGCCAGCACATAGTCCCCGATCCGCTGGCTGGGGCGCAGCCCGCCGCAGTGGCCGATCATCATCCACGCCTCGGGCCGCAGAACCGCGAGATGGTCGCAGATCGTCTTGGCGTTCGACGGGCCGACGCCGATGTTCACCAAGGTGATGCCGCTGCCATTTGGCGCGATCAGGTGATAGGCGGGCATCTGGTGCCGCCGCCACGCGCTGTCGGCGACGAGCGCGCTCGCATTGACCCCCGACTTGTCGACATAGAGCCCGCCCGCGCCGGCGAGCGCGGTATAGCGGCCCTGGCCGACCTGCGCTCCGGCCCAGGCGACGAATTCGTCGACATAGCGGTGATAGTTGGTGAACAATATATAGCGCTGGAAATGCTCGGGTGCGGTGCCGGTATAGTGGCGCAGCCGCGCGAGGCTGAAATCGGTGCGCAGCGCGTCGAACAGCGCGAGCGGCAGCGGCGCGGTCGGGTCGAGCCCGAACAATCCGTCGGCGAGTTCGTCGCCGATGTCGGCAAGCTCGGTGGTCGGGAAGTGGCGCGCGAGGTCGAGCGGGGTGACGCGCCCCATGTCCGACCCGTCGCTCGCGTCGAGCACATAGGGAAAGGGGATCTGCTGCCCGGTACGCGTCACCTCGATCTCGACGTCATAGTGACGGACGAGCAGGCTCAGCTGGTCGCGCAGATAATTTTCGAAAAGGTCGGGCCGCGTGACGGTCGTGACATATTCGCCCGCGCGCTCGAAATGGCCGAAGGCGAGATTATGGCCTTGGCCCGCGAGCAGCTCGCCCGAGGTGGTGAGGCGCAGCGCTGGATAGTCGAAGAGGCCAGTCGAGGCCGCGTCGGCGGGCGGCAGGGTGCCGTCGTGGACATAGGCGGCGATCGCCGCCTTGAGCGCGGAGACCGAGGCCTTGAACCGGCTCTTGAGCTCGTCGAGGATCGCCTCGACGCGGGCATTGGGATCGGCGATGTCGTTGGGGTTCGATGAGGTCGTCATCGCGGCGCTCTTGCACGAAATTGTGACAAAAGGGAAGGGGGGTGGGCAAGCCCCTCCCCTTCGGGAGTGGCGGGTAAACTGTCCCCCGGACCGTTTAGAGCAGCTTTCGACCAATGCGGGTCATCGGGACGGAGCCGATTTTGGCCCGGCGCGAGGAGCGAGGAGCCGTGCGATGCGGGACATCGTGCGCGACGAGCGACGCTGCGATGGGCCAAAATCGGCCCGCCGCACAGCGGTTGCGCCAGACAAGCCGCTGGACAGCGTTACGTCGCTTGCAGGGGCAACCAGCCCCTGCCGCACGCCGCGCCTCGCCAGCGGCTTGTCTGGCGCAATCACGATGACCCGCATTGGTCGAAAGCTGCTCTAGAACATGCCGGGGGCATGATCGACCCTGCGACCGAGTTGGGGTGGGATTCGCGATCTGGCGCAAGGCCCGCCGGCCCAGCCGCTGCGACTAGGTCCGGCTTCGCCGAACCAAGTCTCGCTGCCCCTCCCCTGAAGGGGAGGGGTTTGGGGGGTGTTTACAGTTGCTCGAGCATATGGTCGGCGCTCGACACCTTGAACTCGCCGGGCGCTTCGACGTTGAGCTGTTCAACCACGCCGTCGTTGACGACCATCGAATAGCGCTGGCCGCGCGTGCCCATGCCGAACGCCTTGCCGTCCATCGTCAGCCCGACCGCTTCGGCGAAATCGCCATTGCCGTCGGCGAGCATGGTGATCGCGTCGGCGTGCGCGCCTTTGCCCCACGCGCCCATGACGAAGGCGTCGTTGACCGCGGTGCAGGCGATCTCGTCGATGCCCTTCGCCTTCAGTTCGTCGGCCTTGTCGACGAAGCCCGGCAGATGCTTGGCCGAGCAGGTCGGGGTGAAGGCGCCGGGGACCGAGAAGAGCGCGACTTTGCGGCCCTTGAAATAATCGGCGCTATTGACCTGTTCGGGGCCGTTTTCGGTCACCTTGACCAGCGTGGCCTCGGGGAGCTTGTCTCCGGTCTTGATCGTCATTGCGGCATCCTTTCGTGAGGGGATTTTTCGGAGCGGCAGACATTGGGGCGCGCTGGTGCGCTGTCAAGCGCGGCGATGCCCGTGGCCGCGCCCGCCCGCCGCCGCGCCGGGGATCAGCGGCGCCGGGCCTTCCACGCGCGCACCGCCGCCAGAGTCTTTTCGACATGCGCCTGCGGATTGCGGTCGGTGTAGCTCAAGAGGATCGTGCCGTCGGGCGCGATGACGAAGGAGGTGCGGTCGGACAGCAATGTCTGATCGCCGCCGCGCATGGTCGTGTCATATTTCACCGCGACCTTGGCGCCCGGGTCGGCGGCAACGGCGAATTTGTCGCGGCATTCCGACCGCGAAAATTCGGCGACGCGGTCGATGTTGCCGGCGGTCACGCCGATGACGCTGGCGCCCAGCGCGGTGAAGTCGTCGGTCGCTTCGGCGAACAGATGCGCTTCGACCGTGCAGCCGGGGGTAAAGGCGGCCGGGAAGAAATAGAGCACCACCGGCCCCTTTTTCAGCGCCTGTTTCAGCGACAGATTGAAAGGCTTCCCCGCACGCGCGGCGCTCAATGTGAAGTCGGGCGCCTTCGCACCCTGCTGAAGCGCCGCGATGCCCGGCGCGGGCAGCGCCGCAAGCAACAGGCCGAGGCCCAGGATCGTCGCCATCTGCTTCCGCATCGTCATCTGCATAGCTCCTGCCAGGCCGAAGGCCCGTCTTCGCGCCATCTCCTACCCTATTCGGGGGGCGGCGACAAAGGTTACAGCCGGCCGTGACGAACGGAGGCGTGGCCGCGCAAGACCCCCAACAAGACCCCCAAGGAGCCGCAGCCTGCCGGTTCTGCCGATTATCGGAGCCCGCGAGCGGGCAGATGGTGCGGTCGAGAAGACTCGAACTTCCACGGCCTTTCGGCCACAACGACCTCAACGTTGCGCGTCTACCAGTTCCGCCACGACCGCACATCATGAAGGGCCGAAACGGGTCCGGCACCAGGTAGGAGCGGGCGCTTAGCAAAGCGTCTGCGGCGATGCAAGCGAGCTTCGTCACATTTATTTTTTGCGGTGATTTCGGTGCGAGCGAGCGTTCCCGCCGCTTGTCATCGTCGTGACGCAAAGGAGTCTCCGAACTGTCATCGCTCTACCGTCAGAGCGTCATCGAATCACCCTAGTGGCGGCGTCACCGGGGGTGAGGGGCGAATCCCGTTCTCGCTCGCGGTGTATTTTTCATCAGGGGCGCCAGCGGGCGCACACCGGGAACGGAGATTTTCATGGCGGCTTTCGCACGCGTTCGTTTGGTCATGCTCAGCGGCGTGGCCTGTTCCATTCTTGCGGCCTGCGGCGCCGACGGCGTCGCGTCGCCGGGTGAGGGCGTCATCGTCATCCCGACGCCGACCCCCACGCCGACCCCGACCCCCACGCCGACTCCCACCCCGACCCCGACGCCGACGGGCGTGACGCCGGCTGCGGGCTGCCCGACGATTGTCGGCAACGACCAACTCACCGACATCGGCACGATCGGCGACGGCACCAACACCTGGCGCAACTGCGAGTTCCCGGCGCGCTTCAACTCGACGACCACGATTCCGAAGGTCGACGGCGTCGTCTATTCGCTGCCCGGCCGTGTCGACGTCGGCACCGATCAGGGCGCCGCGAGCACCAATAATGTCGTCACGCTGACGATCGATCCGGGCGTCGTCGTCTTCGGCTCGACGGGCGTGTCGTTCCTCGCCGTCAACCGCGGCAACCGCATCGACGCCGTCGGCACCCCGACGCAGCCGATCATCTTCACCGGCCGCGGCAACGTCGTCGGCACGGCGGACGACCAGACGTCGCAGCTGTGGGGCGGCGTCGTCCTGCTCGGCCGCGCGCCGATCACCGATTGCGAAGCCTCGGGCGCCGCCGAAGGCACCGTCGATTGCGAACGCGACACCGAGGGCGCCTCGGGCGCGAAATATGGCGGGGCGCAGCCGAACGACAATTCGGGCCGCATGTCCTATGTCCAGATCCGCTATTCGGGCTTCGTCCTCAGCGCCGACAAGGAATTGCAAGGCCTGACCCCGTCGGGCGTCGGTTCGGCGACCCAGATCGACCATATCCAGATCCACAACAGCTCCGACGACGGCATCGAAGCCTTCGGCGGCCGCCCGAACATGAAATATCTCGTGTTCACGGGTAACGAGGACGACAATCTCGACACCGACGTCGGCGTCAAGGCCAATGTCCAATATGTGATCGCCGTGCAGCGCGCCGGCGGTTCGGTCGGCGACGCGATGCTCGAAATCGACTCGAACGGCAACGAGAATGCGGTGCCGCGCCAGGCGGTCCAGCTGTCGAACTTCACCTTCATTCAGCGCTCGACGAGCGGCAGCGACGCGGCGGCGATCCTGATCCGCGGCGGCGCCGACTACACCTTCGCGAACGGCCTGCTCGTTTCGCCGAACCAGAATTGCCTGCGCATCAACGGCCGCACCGCGATCCAGACCACCGGCCCCGACGAGCAGGGTCCGCCGAAATTCTATTCGGTCTCGATGCAGTGCAACAGCCGGCCCTTCTACGGATCGGGCGACGCCGGCGATGCGGTGACCGATGCCGAAGTGAAGGCGATCTTCGAAGGCGGCACGAACAACAGCAGCACCTATGTCCCGACCTTGACGAACCTGTTCATCAACGGCGCGACCGAAACGGCGCTGACCCCGTTCGATGCCAGCACGCTCGGCAGCTTCTTCGACGATACCGCCTATGTCGGTGCCGTCGCCGATGCGAACGACACCTGGTACGCGGGCTGGACCTGCAACTCGGCGACCGCCGACTTCGGCACCGATAGCGGCAGCTGCTCGGCCCTGCCGGTCACCTGATCGCTCGCAAGCTATCCGGGGAGCGGGCGAGCCTCACAGGGCTGGCCCGCTCCCTTCCTACATTTTCCTCGGGGACGATTTACCATGACCAAGCGGCCGATTCTCGCCAGCCTGCTTCTCCTCAGCACCGCACTCGTCGCGCCCGCCGCGCTCGCCCAGGCCGCCGGCGGCGAGCCTGCCGCCGACACGCCCGACGATCAGCCGGCGCAGCAGGATGAAGACGTCGACGTCTCGATCCCCGGCGGTTCCGATCAGGAAATCGTCGTCACCGGCCGCTTCGTCCCCAACGTCGTCCGCGCGACGCCCGAAGTCGTCTCGGTGCTCTCTTCGGCCGACATCGCGCGTACCGGCGAAGGCGATATTTCGGGGTCGCTCCAGCGCGTCACCGGCCTCAGCGTCGTGGGGGGCGGCTTCGTCTATGTCCGCGGCCTCGGCGATCGCTATTCGCTCGCGCTCCTCAACGGCTCGCCGCTGCCGAGCCCCGAACCGCTCAAGCGCGTCGTCCCGCTCGACATCTTCCCGACCAACGTCATCGATTCGACGCTGGTGCAGAAAAGCTATTCGGTGAACTTCCCCGGCGAATTCGGCGGCGGCGTGATCAACCTCACGACCAAATCGACCCCGAGGGAACCCTTCCTGACCTTCTCGGGCGGCATCGGCTGGGACAGCGAGACGACGAACCAGCTCGGCTATACCTATTATGGCAGCGATACCGACTGGACCGGCTTCGACGACGGCACGCGCGACATTCCGCCGCTGCTCGACGCCGCGCTGAAGAGCGGCAAGCCGATCCTCGAAGGCGCCGACTTCACGCAGGACGATCTCGAGGCGATGGAGATGCAGCTGGTCAATGCCCCGACCACGCTGCTCCAGCAGAACAACCATATGCCGATCAACTGGTCGTTCGGTATCACCGGCGGCACCACCATCCCCCTGTCCAATGGCGAACTCGGCATCATCGCCACCGCCGGCATCAGCAACAAGTGGCGCACGCGCGACACGCTGCAACAGACCTCGGTCAACGCCGACCTGTCGGGCGATCCGCAGACGAGCTACAACCGCGTCGTCACCGACAATCATATCGTCGTGAACGGCCTGCTCGGCTTCGGGCTCGAACTCGGCGATCACAAGATTCGCTGGACCAACCTCTATATCCGCGACACGCTGAAGCAGGCGCGCCTCGCGCTGGGCAGCGACGCCAACCAGGTCGGCCGCGACATCATGCAGCAGGACACGGCGTGGTACGAGCGCCAACTGATCGACACCCAGCTCGTCGGCGAGTTCAAGTTCGACCGCCTGAGCGTCGACGTGCGCGGCGGCTATGCCAATTCGCAGCGCGAAGCGCCCTATGAGCGCAGCTTCACCTATGTCCGCACCAATCTGCCGCTCGAGCAGGACCCGGTCGGCGACAAATATGTCAACGACCTCGGCGGCAACAAGGGCGATGCGACGATCGCTTTTTCGGACCTCAACGAAGATCTGTGGTCGGGCGGCATCGACCTGTCCTACGAGCTCGCGCCGCGCATCACCGCGACGGTCGGCTATGCCTATAGCGACACGCACCGCGTCTCGAACCGCCGCGCCTTCCAGTTCCGCGCGTCGAACCTGCCGATCGCGGTGCAGCAGGAACGTCCCGACTATCTGCTCTCCGACGCGACGATCCAGGCCTATGACATCACCCTGCTCGAAACCTCGGCGCAGGATGGCACCGCGGCGTTCGATGCCAAGCTGCGGACGCACGCGGGCTATGGCCAGATCCAGGCGGAGATCGTCCCCGGCGTCAATATCAATGCCGGCGTGCGCTATGAGGATGCGAAGGAACGCGTGATCCCGATCGACCTGTTCAACACGGGGTCTTCGGCGATCGTCCCGACCAACCTCAACAATGATTATTGGCTGCCCGCGGTCACGCTGACGTGGGAGGTCGCACCCGACATGCAGATCCGCGCCAACGGGTCGAAAACGATCGCGCGGCCGCAGTTCCGCGAACTCGTCGCGCAGGTCTATCAGGACCCCGAATCGAACCGCCTCTATCGCGGCAACCCGTCGCTGATCGACAGCGAGCTGTGGAACGCCGAACTGCGCTACGAATGGTATTTCGATCGCGACCAGCGCTTCACCGCCGCGGCCTTTTACAAGTCGATCGACAATCCGATCGAGGCCTATACGTCGATTTCGGACTCGGCGGTGAGCACCAGCTATGCCAACGCGCCGAAGGCGACGCTCTATGGCGCCGAGGTCGAGGTGCAGAAATATTTCAACCTCGACAGCCTGTCGGACTCGGCCTTCTGGCAATCGCGCCGTCTGGTCTTGATCGGCAACTACACCTACACCCAGTCGGAACTGAAGGTGAGCGAGGGCGATACGACGGTCGTCAACGGCGTGACGCGCCCTGCCGACATCTTCTTCTTCGACGGCGCGCCGCTCACCGGCCAGTCCGACCATCTGGTCAATGTCCAGATCGGGCTCGAAGACACCGACAAGCTGTCGCAGCAGACGTTGCTCTTCACCTATGCCAGCCCGCGCGTCACCAGCCGCGGTCCGTCGGGCCAGCCCGACATCAAGGAAAAGCCCGGCATTTCGCTCGATTTCGTCGCGCGCCAGGGCGTGATGCTGTCGGGCAAGGAAATCGAACTCAAGTTCGAGGCGCGCAACCTGACCGGCCGGACGTACAAGGAATTGCAGCAGTCGGGCGACAATGTGATCTATTTCAACCGCTACAAGCTCGGGCGCCTCTTCTCGCTCAGCGCGTCGGTGAAGTTTTAAGCTGCAAAATGCCCTCTCCCCTTCAGGGGAGAGAATAGCGCAGCTTGCTCCGTCAGGAGCTAGCGAAGCTTGGAGAGGGGCAGGGCCGGCTTGCGGGCTTTCCCCTCTCAACTGCGGCTAGCCGGCAAACCGGCAAGCCTTCGTATCTCTCCCCTGAAGGGGAGAGAGCGGGAACGGACGCTTCTTCGAACCGCCATCCTCCCCGGACTCGCCCCTCTGACAAAAAACTGTAATCTCCCCGTCAACTGATTGTCACCAATCGTCCCTAGGCGATTCGCGAGGACGCAATTTTCAGTCGGGGGTAGCGGATAATTTCATGGCGACGCTGATGCCCGGATCGGCCCCCAGGCTGCCGCGCGCGCTGCCGGGCTGGCTGCGCGTGCGCCCGCGTTCGGCGCGCGACCTCGTGCCGCGTATCGTCGTCGCCCTGCTCGCGGCGCTGGTGATCTGGCAGACGGTGCGGCTCCTCTGGACCTTGATCGTCCCGCTTTCGCCGCTCGGCGCGTGGCAGCCGCAGACCGCGGTCATCGCCTCGCCCGCCGAGCGCCGCGCGCTCTTCGCGAGCTTCGATCCCTTCTTTCGCACCAGTTCGCAGGGCCCCGCGACCGCGACGGTCACCGCGCTCGGGCTCACCCTCTATGGCGTCAACATCAACGAGGCGACCGGCGGCGGCTCGGCGATCATCGCGGGCGAGGACGAGGTGCAGAACAGCTATGCGATCGGCGACGAGATCGTCCCGGGCGTCACGCTCGCGGGCGTCGCCTTCGACCATGTGACGCTCGACCGCGGCGGCGCGACCGAGACCCTGTTCCTCGATCAGAGCGGCGCCGTGCCGATCGCCAGCGCCCCCGGTGGCGCACCCGAAGGGGGCGAAGCACCGGCGGACGGGCGCGCCGCGAACGGCGAAATGTCGCCCGCGGCGCTGCAGGCGGGGATCGGGTTCGCGCCGCGGACCGAAGAGGGGCGCGTTACCGGGCTGCTCGTCCAGCCAAAGGGCGACGGCGCGGTGTTCCGCGCCGCCGGTCTGCGCCCGGGCGACGTCGTCCGCTCGGTGAACGGCCGCCCGATCGCCTCGGCCGGCGATGCCGCGTCGCTCGCGAGCCAGCTCACCCCCGGCGCGCGTATCGCGCTCGAGGTCGAACGGGGGGCCAATGTCGTACCCGTCGCCATCTTTCTCTCGAAACAATAGGTTTTCATGCGTCTCAGACTGTCCCTGATGCTCGCCGCTGCGCTGATCTCCGCCAGCCCCGCGCACGCCCAATATACGCTCAACGTCCGCGACGCCGACATCCGCGCCTTCATTCAGGACGCGGCGCGGATCACCGGGCGCACCTTCGTCATCGACGGGCGCGTCAACGGCAAGGTGTCGGTGGTCACCGACCGGCCGCTGTCGCGCAGCGAATATTTCGAGATTTTCCTCGCGACCCTGCGCTCGAACGGCCTTGTCGCGGTGCCCGGCCCCAACGGCAGCTATCGCATCCAGCCGATCGACGGCGCCGCGTCGCAGCCGGGCCGGATCGGCAGCGCGAGCGCGGCGCAGAACCAGTTCGTGACCGAGATCATCCGGCTGCGGCACATCGACGCGGTCGCCGCGGTCGAAACGCTGCGCCCGCTCGTCAGCCCGCAGGGCTCGCTGACGGCGAACCGCAACGCCAACAGCCTCGTCGTCGCCGATTTCGCCGACAATATCCGCCGCATCCGCGCGCTCGCGTCGAACATCGACCGCGATACCTCGACCAGCCAGATCGTCACGCTCAAGAACGCCGGCGCGCGCGAGATCGCCGCGGCGCTGCAGGCGCTCGTCCCCGCGGCGGGTGAGGGGGCGCAGTCGCCGGTCGCGATCGTGCCGATCGACAGCAGCAACGCGATCGCGCTGCGCGGCGACCAGGCGATGGTCGCGCGCTTCGTCGCAATGGCGAACGACCTCGACCAGCGCGCCGCGGGCGGCACCGAGCTGCGCGTCTATTGGCTCGAACATGCCAATGCCGAAACCTTGCTGCCGACCTTGCAGCAACTCGTCGGCGGGGGCAGCGATCCGGCGCCGAAGGCGGGCCTCTCGCCCTCGACCTCCTCCTCCTCCTCCTCGATGGACGGCGGCGGCCAGGCGACCCCGACGCCGGCGTCGGCACAGGCGCCCAGCACGGTCAGCGGCACCGGCGGCAGCATCGCGACGCGCGGCCCCGCGATCATCACGCGCTACGAAGGCGCCAATGCGATCATCGTCGCGGCGAACACCGACGTGCAGCGCAAGATCGGCGAGCTGATCCGCCAGCTCGATTCGCGGCGGCCGCAGGTGCTCGTCGAGGCGATCGTCGTCGAGATCGGCGACGATGCCGCGAAAAAGCTCGGCGTCCAGTTCCTGCTCGGCGGCAAGAATATCCCCTTCGTCGCGACGAGCTACAGCAATGCGCAGCCCAATATCCTGACGCTCGGCGGCGCCTATGCCGCGACCAAGCTGACGCAGGATTCGACCACCGTCGACGGCACCACCGTCGTCACCGAAACGTCGAGCGCGCTCGGCTCCGCGCTGCAGGACGCGGCGGCGGCGTCGCTGTTGTCGGCGACCGGCGGCTTTGCGGGTTTCGCGGGCGACATCGGCAAAAATACGGTGTTCGGCGCGATCATCAACGCGGTGAAGTCCGACACCACCTCGAACCTGCTCGCGACGCCGCACATCGTCACGCTCGACAATCAGGAGGCGAAATTCCTCGTCGGGCAGGAAGTGCCGATCACGACCGGCGAGGCGCTGTCCGACAATTTCGACAATGCCTTCCGCACCGTCCAGCGCGAAGAGGTCGGCATCAAGCTCGAGGTGACGCCGCAGGTCAACGGTGCGGGCGAGGTCAAGATGTTCATCCGCCAGGAAGTGTCGAGCGTCGCCGGCCCGGTGTCGTCGCGCAACAGCGACCTGATCCTCAACAAGCGCTCGTTCGAGACGGTGCTGACCGTCGATGATGGCGAGATGTTCGCGATCGGCGGGCTGCTCAACGACGACGAACGGCGGACGATCGAGCGCATTCCGTTGCTCAGCGACATTCCGCTGATCGGCGAATTGTTCAAATCGCGCACGCGCAGCCACGCCAAGACCAATTTGATGGTCTTCATCCGCCCGACGATCCTGCGCAACCGTGAGGATAACGCCGCGCTCACCGCGCGCCGCTATGGCTATATCCGCGACTTCCAGCTTCAGCGGAACCCCGATCAGGAACCCGCGATCGACACGCTGGTGCGCGACTATCTCGGCGCCGTGCCGCCCGCACCGACCGCGCCGACCGCGGCTGACGTCACCGTGACCCCGGCGCCGCCCGCGCCGGTCGATCTTCCGCCTTCGACCCCGCAAGGAGAGCAGCCGTGACCGACGGCGATCCGGCCGATCGGCCGCCGCCCGCGGCGCCGGTCGACATTCCCTATGGCTTCGCGCGCGCGCACGGCGTCGTCATCGCCCCCGACGGGGAGGGGCGCTGGCTCGCGACCTTGCGCGAGGGCGCCGACCCGGCGGTGCTGATCGAGGTCAAGCGCTACCTGTCCGCGCCGCTGCGCGTCGCGACCGCGAACGCGCCCGATTTCGACCGCCTGCTCTCCGACCATTATGCCGTCGATGCGACGAGCGCGATGGCGGGCTCGCTGGAGGGCGGCGACATCGACATGATCGCGAGCGGAATGCCGAGCGCCGAGGATCTGCTCGACAGCGCCGACGATGCCCCGGCGATCCGCCTGATCAACGCAATCATCGCCGAAGCGGTGCGACAGGGGGTCAGCGACATCCACATCGAACCCTATGAAAGCGGGCTCGTCGTGCGGATGCGCACCGACGGCGTGCTGCGCGAGCATCTGCGCATGCCTCCCCACGTGGCCCCCGTCGTGGTCAGCCGCATCAAGGTGATGGCACGCCTCGACATCGCCGAGCGCCGCGTGCCGCAGGATGGGCGCATCGCGCTGACGCTTGCGGGCAAGGCGGTGGACGTGCGCGTTTCGACCCTGCCGAGTCGCGCCGGCGAGCGCGTCGTGATGCGTATCCTCGACAAGGATACGGCGGGGATCGACTTCGGCGTCCTCGGCCTCACCGGCGAAACCGACCGCATCCTGCGCGAAGCGCTCGCCGAGCCCAACGGCATCATCCTTGTCACCGGACCGACCGGGTCGGGCAAGACGACGACGCTCTATGGCGCGCTCAAACAGCTCAACGACGGCCAGCGCAACATCCTGACCGTCGAGGACCCGGTCGAATATGCGGTCGACGGCGTCGGGCAGACGCAGGTCAATGCCAAGGTCGGGCTCGACTTTGCCGCCGGGCTGCGCGCGATCCTGCGCCAGGACCCCGACGTCGTGATGGTCGGCGAAATCCGCGACCGCGAGACCGCCGACATCGCGGTGCAGGCGTCGCTGACGGGCCACCTCGTGCTCTCGACCGTCCACACCAACGATGCCGTGGGTGCGATCACGCGTCTCAAGGATTTGAAAGTAGAGCCTTTCCTCCTCGCCTCGACCCTCCGCGCGGTCATCGCGCAGCGGCTTGTGCGCAAACTTTGCGAAAATTGCCGCGAACCCGTCCAGGCCGACAACAGCATCGCCGCGATGCTCGGCCTCGACATCGGCACGGTGATCTGGAAGCCGAAGGGCTGCGACCAGTGCAACCACAGCGGCTACAAGGGCCGCATCGGCGTGTTCGAGGCGATCCGGATCGACGAAACCGTCCGCCGCTACATCTACGCCGGCGGCGACGAGGCGATGATCGCCAAACATGCGTTCCTGAAGGCCCCGACGCTCGCCAGCTCGGCGCGCGCGATGGTCGCAAAGGGCCTGACCACCGCCGAGGAAGCGATCCGCGTCGCGCGGCGCGAGGACGTCGATGCCTGATTTTCGCTATGTGGCGATCGATCCCAAGGGCCGCGAGCGGACGGGGCGGCTGACGGCCGCGAACGACGATGCCGCGCGCGCCGACCTCGTCCGCCGCAAATTCCATATCGTCGCGGTCGAACCCGCGGGCTCGCGCGAGGCGCGCGGGCGCGCGCTGTTCGGCTGGCGCCGCACGCGGCTCAGCAGCAAGGACCTCGCGCTCTTCACGCGCCAGCTCGCGACGCTTGCCGAAGTCGCCCCGCTCGAAGAGGCGCTGCGCACGCTGACGCGCCAGAGCGAGGCCGAGACGGCGCGTCTGGTGATCGGCGACGTCCACGCCGGGCTGCTCGAAGGGCGCCGGCTATCGGATGCGATGGCACGGCAGTCGCCCAGCTTCCCGCCGCTCTATCGCGCGATGGTGTCGGCGGGCGAGACGACGGGCAGCTTGACGGTCATCCTCGCACGGCTCGCCGACCTGCTCGAACGCCAGTCCGAAGTGCGCGGCAAGCTGATCGCGGCGCTCGCCTATCCGATCGTGCTGACCTTCGTCGCGATCGGCGTCGTCGCCGCGCTGATGATCTTCGTCGTCCCGCGCGTCGTCGAGCAGTTCACCGACGTCGGCCAGCAACTGCCTTTCCTGACCCGCGCGGTGATCGCGATCTCGAGCTTCGCCGCCAACTGGTGGTGGCTGATCGCGATCCTGATGGCCGCCGCCGCCTTCGGCTGGGTCAGCGCGATACGCCGCCCCGCCTTCAAGGCGCGCGTCGATTCGCGGCTGCTGCGGTTGCCGCTGCTCGGACGGCTGCTCCGCGACCTCTATGCCGCGCGTTTCGCGCGCACGCTGTCGACGATGGTGTCGAGCCGCCTGCCGCTGGTCGAAGGATTGCGGCTCACCGTGCCGACGATCCGCAACGCCGCGCTGGCGTCGGCGACCGCCAATCTGATCGATCAGGTTCGCGCGGGGGGCAGCCTGTCGTCGGCGCTGCGCGATGCCGGCGTCTTTCCCCCGCTGCTCGTCTATATGACCGCGAGCGGCGAGAGCGCGGGGCGGCTCGAGGCGATGCTCGAACGCGCCGCCGATTATCTGGAGCGCGAATTCGACCGCTTCACCGCGGCGTCGATGGCGCTGCTCGAACCGGTCATCATTGTCGTGATGGGGTCATGCGTGGCGCTCATCATCCTCGCCATCTTGCTTCCCATCCTCCAATTGCAGAATCTTGCAGGACTCTGAATAATGTCGCTGATGCAGCTTTTCCTCCGCCTGATGCTCGATCCGTCCCGCCCCGCCGCGCTGCGGCGCAAGAAGGACGAACGCGGCTTCACCCTGACCGAATTGATGGTCGTCATCTTCATCATCGGGCTGCTTGCCACGGTCGTGATGATCAACGTGCTGCCCAGCCAGGACCGCGCGATGGTCACCAAGGCGAAGGCCGATATCGCGACGCTCGAAAATGCGCTCGAACAATATCGGCTCGACAATCTGACCTATCCGGCATCGACCGACGGCCTCAATGCGCTCGTCACCGCGCCGCCGTCGCTCGCGCAGCCCGAGCGCTATCGCCGGGGCGGCTATATCAAGAAACTGCCCGCCGATCCGTGGGGGCGCCCCTATAATTATCAGGCGCCGGGGCCGAACGGGCAGGCGTTCGACATCTGGTCGCTGGGTGCCGACGGCGCGCCGGGCGGCAGCGACGAGAATGCGGATATTCACGGTGGAGACCGCTAGGGCGCCATCACCCGGCCCCGGCGGGACGAAGGCGAACGGCTTTACGCTGGTCGAGCTGATGGTCGTGCTCGCGATCCTCGGGCTCGCCGCGGCGGCGGTCGTGCTGACCCTCCCCGGCGAGGAACGCACGGTGCGCAGCGAGGCCGACCGCCTCGCCGCGCGGCTTGCGGCGGCGCGCGACGTCGCGGTGATCGAAGGGCGCAGCGTCGCGGTGAACTTCGCGCCATCGGGTTATGGTTTCGAACGACGCGTGGGCGGCGAATGGCAACCGCTGCCCGGACGCGCGTTCGAGCGGCGCGAATGGCCGCGCGACGTCCGCTTCGCGGCGGGCGGCGAAGGCGTCGCGCGCATCCTGTTCGATCGCGTCGGCACCAGTCCGACCCCGCAGGCCGTCGTGCTGTCGGGCGGCGAGGCGCGTGAGGTCGTGCGCGTGTCGGCGACGGGGGAGGTCAGCCGTGACCGCTGAACCGTCGCGCGACGCCGGCTTTACCTTGCTCGAAATGCTCGTCGCCTTGAGCATCGTCAGCATCGCGGCGCTGACCCTCGTGCGGCTCGACGCCTATGCGGTGCGCACCGCGGGCGATCTCGACGAAAGCACGATGGCGGGGATCGTCGCGCAAAATCGGGCGGTCGAGCTGTGGACCGACCCCGCGCCGCCGACGATCGGCAACAATGTGGTCAGCGTCGCCAATGGCGGGCGCAACTGGCGCATCGAACAGCGCGTCGCAAAGACCGCCGACGACAGCCTGCTGCGTATCGACCTTACGGTTCGCCCCGAAAGCGGGCGCGGGCAGGCGACGCTCACGATCATCAGGCCGTCGCGATGAAGGGGCGCGATCAATCCTGTTCCGCGTTAGCCCTGAGCTTGTCGAAGGGCCGTTCTTTCCTTTGGGAGCCGAATGAGAAGAGCGGTGCTTCGACAAGCTCAGCACGAACGGAAGTGGAGGCAAGTCCCAACGGCTTCACGCTCGTCGAAATGCTCGTCGCGCTATCGATCTTTGCGGCGATCGCGGCGATGGGCGTCAGCCTCTTGCGGAGCAGCATCGACACGCAGGATGCGGTGCAGGGGCGGTTGCAGGCGATGGGCGGGGTCAACCGGCTGCGCGCGGTGATGGCGAACGATCTGGCGCAGGCGCTGCCGCGCGCGACGCGCGGGCTTTCGGGCGAAGACGTGCCGGCTTTCATCGGCACCTCGACGAGCTTCGCCTTTGTCCATGCGGGAGCGGGCGGAACGGGCGCCGGGCCGCGCCCCGATATCGAGCGCGTCGGCTATGCGCTGATGGGCGGCGAATGGCGCCGCGCCTCGCAGCCGATGCTCGACGGCACCGCGCTCGGCGCGGGCGACCGGCTGATCGACGAGGTCGGCGGCGTCGCGGTGCGCTATCGCGGCATAGACGGGAGCTGGAGCGATACCTGGTCCTCGGGGGTCAACGATCAATTGCCGCGCGCGGTCGAGGTGCGATTGACGCGCCGCGGGCGCGCCCCGCTGACGATGCTCTTTCTGACCGCGCCGACCCCGCCGCCACCCCCCGGCAGCGAAGGCGAGGCCCCGTGATGCGCCGTTCGCTCGAAGAACGCGGTGCGGCGCTGCTCAGCGTGCTACTGCTCGTGTCGGTGATGGCGGTGATCGCCGCGACCGCGCTCGACCGGCTGACGCTCGCGACGCGCATCGCGGGCAGCGCCGCGACGGTCGATCAGGGGCGTGCCTATAGCTTCGCCGCCGAACAGATCGCGCTGCGCCGCGTCGGCGACCTCGTTTCGCGCGATCCGGCCAAGCTGACGCTCGCCGGCGACTGGCTGGGGCGCGACTTCGTCCTGCCGCTGCCCGGCGGGCAGGGGAGCGCGAAGCTGACCGATGCCAATAATTGCTTCAACCTCAACAGCCTCGTCGCCGAAGCCGTGCCCGGCAAATTCAGCCAGCGTCCCGCCGCGGTCGGGCAGTTCGCCGAACTGATGGTCCTGCTCGGTGTGGGGCAGGGCGAAGCGCAGGGAATCGCGGGCGCCGCGGCCGACTGGATCGACAGCGACAGCCGCGACGGCCCCTCGGGCGCAGAGGATGGCGCCTATCGCACGAACGACGGTAATTACCTGCCCGCCAATCGCAAGATGGCCGACGTCAGCGAGCTTCGCGCGGTGCGCGGCGTGACCCCGAAAATCTATGCACGGCTCAAACCGTGGGTGTGCGTTCTCCCGGTCGCCGAACCGGTGACGCTCAACGCCAACACGCTGCTTCCCGCGCAGGCGCCGCTGATCGCGATGCTGCTGCCCGGCAAGCTCAGCCTTGCGGACGCGCGCGCGGTGCTGGCGGCGCGGCCCGCCGACGGCTATGGCAGCAGCGTGCGATTCTGGCAGTCGGGGCCGCTCGCGCGGATCGACCCACCGAGCGGGGTCGACCGGCAGGTCGGTGTTACGAGCCGCTGGCTCGCATTGAGGACGCAAGTGACGCTGGGGGACGGAAATTTGACGGCCAATTCGCTCATCGACGCCTGGGGCGGCGCCCCCGCGGCGGGAAGCGCGCCGCCGGCGATCGTGCGCCGCGACTGGGGCGAGAGCGACTGACGTGGTGCAGACTTTACTATTATGGCTGCCCCGGCTGGAGGCGCTCGGCGCTGCGGACGACAGCGGCGTCGCGTGGCTTCGCGTCGACGATGGCGTGGTCGTCGATTCGGGGCAGGACGACGGCTGGGTCGACATGTGGGAGCGACCGAGCGAGGATGACGACGCCGACGTCCGGCTGGTCGCGCTCGCGCCCGCCGCCGACGTGCCGCTGCGCTGGTATCATTTCCCCGATGCCGCCCCCGTGCAGGCGGCCGCTGCGGCGCGGATCGAGGCGCTCAAGCATAGTCTGGGCGATCCTGCCGGCCTGCACATCGTCGCCGGGCAGCCCGCGACCGCGGGGCAGGCGGTGCCCGTTGCGGTGACGACGCACGCGGCGATGACCGTATGGACCGAATGGCTCGCCGCGCGCGGGCTCGACGCGTCGGCGATCCTGCCCGCCGCGGCGGCGATGCCGCCGCCCGAGGAGGGCGCGCTATGGCTCGCCGAAGTCGGCGGCGAAGCGATCGTCCGCACCGATGACCGCGCCTTCGTTTCCGACCCCGAACTCGATCCGCTGATCGCGGCGGGGCGCGATATCGCACCGCTCGACCCCGGACGGATGCGCGAGGCGCTGCTCCTGTCGCTCGCGGCGCCGCCGATCGACCTGCTCAGCGGCGCGTGGAAGCCGAAGCGGCGCTGGGCGATCGATCCGGCGCTCGTCGCGCTCGGCAAGACGCTGCTGATCGCGCTCGTCGTCGTCAGCATCGCCATTCCGGTGGTCCACCTGATCCGTCTCGCCGCCGATACCCGCCGCGCCGACGCCGCAGTCGTCGCGATGGCGAAGGACGCCGGCGTCACCGCGCCCGATGCGGAGGCCGCCGAGGCGGAAATCGACCGCCGTCTCGCCGCGGCGGGCGGCGGGCCGCTTGCGTTTTCGGTGCCCGCCTCGGCGCTTTTCGAAGCGATGCGCGATGCCGCGGGGGTGACGACGAAGACGCTGTCGCACCGCACCGACGGGACGCTGACGACGACGCTCGCGGCGCCGCGCGCCGAGGACATCAACAAGGTGCTGCTCGCGCTGCAGGCGCGCGGCTATCGCGTCACCGCGCAGCCGATGGCGGGCGCCGACGGGCAGCAAATGGCGAATATCACGGTTCGGGCGGTGCCATGATCGATCGGATGCAAAATTGGTGGGCGGGGCTGTCGCTGCGCGAGCGCTGGCTCGTCGGCATCGCCGGGGCGCTCGCGCTCGGTGTGCTGGCATGGGCGCTCGGCCGGCCCGCCTATGCCGCCTTCGCCGACCTCGATAGCGCGCATCAGGCGGCGATAGACCGCGAAGGCCGGGTCGCGGCGAAGGTCAAGCTCCTCGCGAAGCGTCCCGCCAAGGCGGCGGCGAGGTCCGATGCGGTCGCGGTCGATCAGTTTCTCGCCCAGTCGGCGGGCGAGATCGGCCTGACGCTCGACCGCAACGATGCGCGCGGGTCCAATCAGGCGACGATCGCCATCGCGACCGCGAAGGCGCCGGTGCTCACCGACTGGCTCGCGGGGCTCGAGGCGCAGGGCTTCGTCATCGATCAACTGACCATCACCCCCGCCGCCGACGGCACGGTCGGAATGACCGCCGAACTGCGCAGGGCCGGGTCGTGATGCGCGCGCCGCGGACGTGGGCGATCGCGGCGGCGGCGCTTGCGCTGCTGCTGATCGCCGCGACCTTTCCGATGCGGCTCGCGCTCGGCTGGTCGGGCGCCGACGATGCGGGCGTTGCCGCACGCGAGGTAAGCGGGTCAATCTGGTCGGGCGAACTCGTCGATGCGCGGCTCGGCGCGATCCCGCTTGGCACCGTCGAAGCCAGCCTGTCGCCGCTCGCGCTGCTTTTCGGCCGGACCGAACTCGCCTTCTCGCGCAGCGACGAGCGGCTCGGCGCGCTCGCCGGACGCCTCCACGGCAGCAGTCCGCGCGGCATATCGAACGTCGACGGCGTGACGACGCTTGCGGGCGGACTTGGCCTGATCCCCGTCGATACGGTGCGTTTCGAGGGCGCAACGATCCGCTTCGGCGGTGACGGCCGATGCGTTAAGGCGAGCGGGCGGTTGCAGCTGATAGTCGCTGCGCCGATCGCGGGGCTCGACCTGTCGCGCGGCCTGTCGGGTCCGCTGCGCTGTGCCGGCGGCCGTGCGCAGGCGGCGCTCGCGAGCCAGTCGGGGATGGAGCGGCTCACCGTCTCGTTCGACGGCAAGGGTGCCTATCGCGCGCAATTTGCGATCAACGTCGATAATGATCCGGCGATGGCGGCGGCGCTGACCGCGCTGGGTTTCCGGTCGGGTCCGGGCGGGTTTGCGCTGACGACGAACGGTCGATTCTGAGGTGACCCTTCTCGACGCCTTGCCCTTTGGCGCGGGCGTCGCTCTGGCCGCGCTGATCGGTCTCGTCCTCGGCAGCTTCATCGCGACGCTCGTGCTGCGCTGGCCGGCGGGCCGCGCACTCGGCGGGCGCTCGCAATGCGATGGCTGCGGCCGTGCGCTCGGCGCACGCGATCTCGTGCCTTTGGTGTCGGCCCTTGTCGCGCGGGGCCGTTGCCGTACCTGCGGCGCCGCGATCGACCCGTTTCACAGCCGCGTCGAACTCGCCGCGGGGCTGATCGGCGCGCTCGCGCTCGCATTGATGCCGGGGACCGCGGGGTGGCTGTGGGCGCTCTTCGGCTGGCTGCTGTTGCCGCTCGGGCTGCTCGATGCGCGCCATATGTGGCTCCCCGATCGTCTCAACGCGGTGCTCGCCGTCGCCGGCATCTTCCTTGCCGGGCCGCTGCTCGAAACGAGCCTGATCGATCGCTGGATTGGCGCGGTCGCGGGGGGGCTGCTGCTCGTGCTTGTCGCCTGGGTCTATCGGCGCCTGCGCGGCAGCGAGGGGATGGGCGGCGGCGATCCGAAGCTGGTCGCGGCGATCGGCTGCTGGCTCGGCTGGCAACCGCTGCCGCTGATGCTGCTGCTCGCGAGCCTCGGCGGCATCCTGTGGGCGCTCGCGGTCCAACGCAAAGGGGACCGGTCGCTGGCACAGCGACCGGTCCCCTTCGGTGTCTTCGCGTGCACCGCCGCCTTTGCGGCGGTACCCTTGTGGCCGCTTATCAGCGCTCGATGACGACCGTCACCGCGCGGCGGTTCTGCGCCCAGGCTTCCTCGTTCGAGCCGAGTGCCGCCGGGCGTTCCTTGCCATAGCTGATGACGTTGATCCGCGACGGATCGATGCCGAGCGACGCGAGATAATTTTTCGCGGCATTGGCGCGGCGCTCGCCGAGCGCGATGTTGTAGTCGCGGGTGCCGCGTTCGTCGGCATGGCCTTCGAGCGTGACGCGGACCGCGGGATTGCGCTGTAGCCACTGCGCCTGGCTCTGCAAGGTCGCCTGATCCTGCGCGTCGACATTATACTGGTCGAAGTCGAAGAAAATGCGGTCCGAGCTGACGTTGGCGATGAAATCCTGCTGCGACCCGGGGACCGGGGCGTTGCTGATGCCGCTGTCGGCGCCGGTATCGGTTCCTGCGGGCGCCGGCGGCAGTTCCTCGGGCGCCTTCTTTGCGCAGGCGCCGACTGCCAGCATGGCGATGGCTGCGATCGTTGCGGTCGTTATGCGTATCGTCATGACAAAGGTCCTCTTCTTTTGGTGTTTCTAGTGTGGACTCGGTGAATCGGCCGGGACGAGATTAACTTATGTTGAACAGATTATACCCCGGTTCCGAATTTTGGTTCCGCGCGCGAACTTACGGAAGGATCGGGCCCCAACTCGGGTCCGACCCGTCGCGCGGGGTGGGCAGGCGGCGCAGGTTCACGCCGGTCAGGTCGACCTGCCAGATCGTCGATTTGCCGCTCTTGCCCGGCGTGGTACGGAAGAACTGGATCACGCGTCCGTTCGGCGACCAGGTCGGCGCCTCATCCTGCCAGCTGTTGGTCAGCATGCGCTCGCCGCCGCCCGACGGTGTCATTACCCCAATGCGGAACTCGCCGCCGCCCATCTTGGTAAAGGCGATCAGGTCGCCGCGCGGCGACCATTCGGGGGTGGCATAGCGCCCGCCGCCGAAACTGATTCGGCGCTGGTTCGATCCGTCGGCGTTCATCGTATAGATTTGCTGGCCGCCCGACCGGTCGCTTTCGAACACGATCTTGCTGCCGTCGGGCGAAAAGCTGCCGCCGACGTCGATCCCCGGCGTATTGGTCAGCCGCACCGGCGTGCCGCCGTCGACCGAAATGCGATAGATGTCGGTGTTGCCGCCGACCGCCATCGAATAGAGGATCTGCTTGCCGTCGGGCGACCAGCGCGGCGCAAAGGTGGCATTGCTGCTTTCGGTCACCAGCTTCTGCGTTCCGCTCGCCACGTCATAGATGAAGACGCGGACGCGATTGTTCAAATAGCTGACGTAAACGATCTTCTTGTAATCGGGCGAAAAACGCGGGCTGATCGCGAGCGCCTGACCATTGGTGATGAACTTGTGGTTGCCGCCGTCCGAATCCATGATCGCGAGCTGCTTGACGCGATTCCCCTTCGGCCCGCTCTCGGCGATATAGGCGATACGGCTGTCAAAGAAGGGCGCCTCGCCCGACAGGCGCGAATAGATGGCGTCGGCGCATTTATGCGCGGCGCGGCGCCAGTCGCCCGGCACGATCTCATAGCCCTGCCGTACCAGTTCGGTCCCGAGCTCGGTGTCGTAGAGATAGCAGCCGACGATGAAGCCGCCGGTCGCCGTCGCACGCACGAAGCCGTGGACGACATTCTCCGCATTGCGCGCCTTCCAGTCGGCGAAGCGCGGCGCCGTAACCTCGTCCATCGTGATCGAGCGGACGCTGCCGGGTCCGAGCGGCGCGTAGAGCCCGCTGCGTTCGAGGTCGGCGGCGATGACTTCACCGATCTGGCGGCCGAGGCTGTCGGTGCGCAGCCCTGCGACCGTCGTCACCGACGGCGTGGCGAAGGCGGGAACCGCGATCACGGTCCGGTCCTGCGACAATTGCCCTTCGATCGTTTCGCGCGGGGTCGTTTCGACCGTCGCGGGCGGAGTCGGGCCGGTCGGGCTTTCCTGCGCGAACACGGGTGCCGCGGTCAGCAGCAGGACGAGTGACAGGGCGGTGCGAAAGGGCATCTCTCTTACCTCTTGATGAAATCGAGGGTGTAATTCTGCCAGACGTCATATTCGTCGGCCGGCAGGTCGAAGGGCGAGGCGAGTTCGACGGCACGTTTCGCGCATTCCTGGTGGCGCTGCACCTGGAATTTGTTGCTGTCATTCTCGCCGGTGGTGGTGACGCTGGTAAAGCCCGCCAGTGCGCCCGATCGCGACAGGCGGAAGCGCACCACCGTCTTGAGCTGGTCGACATCGACCCCGCTGACGCGGCAGCTGTTCCAGCGTGGACGCACCGCGGCCTTGATGCTGACGTCGATCGCCTGCTTGACTTCGGCGGCCGTCGCCTGCGCAGGCGCGCCTTCGCTCGACGTATTCTTAGGCTGCGATCGCGACAGCCCCTCGGCGATGCCGTCGAGGCGGCCGGTCGGACGCGTCGGGCGATCCTTCGGCTTTGCCTTGGGGGTGGGCTTGGGCTGTTCCTTCGTCGCCGGCGGTGCCTGCTTCTTGGGCGGCGTGGGTTTCGGCTCGGCGACCGGCTTCGGTGCCGGCGCAGGTTCGGCGCGCGTGACCGGTTCAGGCGCGGGGGGCGTCGGGGTCGGTTCGGACACGTCGATGTCGTCGGCATATTCGTCGCCCAGCCGCGCGGCGGGGGGCAGCGGGCTCAGCACCGGCGCGGTCGATTCTGCGGCGCTTTCGGCGATCAAGTCGACCTCCATCGGCGCGCTGTCGAAGCGGCGGTCGCCCGCGGTCCACTGGATCGACAGCAGCGCGATCACGACGACGTGCAGCGCCACCGCGACGGCGATGTTGCGTCGTTCCAAGCCTGATTGTGCCCGCGTTGCCGCCATCATCCCGTCCTAGGGCGCGCTGTCTGAACCGGTGGTGACCATCGAAATGCGCGTCAGTCCGGCGCGATTCAGCTCGCCCATCACCCAGGCGACACGTCCGAAGACCAGGCTCTTGTCGGCGCGCAGCATGATCTGGCGCGGCTGTTCGGCGCCTTCGTCGGCGCGCTTTATCGCCTCGAGCCGCGCCGGCAGTTCGGCCGCGCTGACCGGTTCCTCGCCGAGATAGATGGTCTCGTCGGCGGTGACGCTCAGCTGCACCGGCTCGCGTTCGGGATTGTCCATCGGCTTGGCGCGCGTTTCGGGCAGGTTCACGGGCACCGCCGCGGTCAGCAGCGGCGCGGTGACCATGAAGATGATCAGCAGCACCAGCATGACATCGACGAGCGGCGTGACGTTGATCTCCGCCATCGGCGAGCGGCGCCCGCCGCGCCCGCGCCGGCGCTGGGTGCCGCCCGAGGGGCCGGTCATCGCCATCAGGCCTCGACCTCCAGCTCGCGGCTGAACGTCGCGTGCAGCCCGTCCGCGAAGCGCCCGAGCCGCGATTCGAGCCGGTTCAGCCGCTGCGAGAAGGTATTGTAGGCGATCACCGCGGGAATCGCTGCGAACAGGCCGATCGCGGTTGCGAACAGCGCCTCGGCGATCCCCGGCGCGACGATCGCGAGGCTGCTGTTATTTTCCGCCGCGATCGCGGTGAAGCTGCGCATGATGCCCCACACGGTCCCGAACAGCCCGACGAAGGGCGCCACCGCGCCGATCGTCGCGAGCGTGCCGATCTTTTCGGCGAGCCGGTCGACCTCGCCCTCGATCGCGCTGTTCATCGCGACGCTCAGCCGCTCGCGTGTGCCGTCTCGGTCGACCGCCTTTCCCGCGGTCGAGCGGCGCCATTCGGAGACGCCGGCAGCGAGGATCTTCGCGCTCGGCAGCGGATCGCGCGCATTCTCGTCGTGGAACTTGTCGATATTCCCCGCGCGCCAGAAATCGCGCTCGAACTGCTCCGACGCGCGCATCAGCCGCGTCGTGCCGCGCCCTTGGGTAAAGATCACCGCCCAGACATAGATCGACGCGGCGAGCAGGCCGATCATCACCCCCTTCACGATCCAGTCGGCATGCAGGAACAGCGCGATCGGGGACAGGGTCGCCGCGTCGGCGGCCAGCGAGATATTGTCTAGCAAGGGATGATCTCTCCATTCATGACGGCGGTGAAACGGTCGGCCCAGCCGGCGGGCTGGCGGCGCGGCCGGCCTTCGGGCGACAGAAAGGCCGCGGTGACGCGCCCCTCCGTCAGCAGGTCGTCGCTTAACGTGCGATGAGCGCGAAGGATGCGTTGCGCGATCATCACGCTCGCGCCGCGCACCGCCTCGACATGGCTGACGACGAGCAGGTCGTCGTCGAGCTTGGCGGGGCTACGATATTTGATCGCAAGGTCGGTTACCGCCCACGCGCCTTCACCGGCTTCCATCGCGGCGCGCTGGTCGATTCCGGCCAGGCGCAGCATGTCCGACCGCGCGCGCTCCATATAGCGCAGATAATTGGCGTGATAGACGATGCCCGACAGGTCGGTGTCCTCGAAATAGACGCGCAGCCGGTAATGGTGCGCGGCGCCGACAAAGACACCTGGGACGAAGGGGGGCGGGACGTCATCCATCGCGACGAGCGATAGCGGCTGCACGACTCGTCGCAAAGGGGGATAAATCGGTTCGTCGCGGCGAAGCGGCGGCTGATGGATGCCCGACTAGCTATTCAGCGTCATTTACCCTGGTCGAACAGCCCATCCTGCACTCCCGCGGGCGGGTTGAGGCCAAGGTGCTTCCACGCGCTCGCGTTGAGCATCCGTCCGCGCGCGGTTCGCGCGATCAGGCCGATCTGGAGCAGATAGGGCTCGATCACATCCTCAATCGTGTCGCGCGGCTCCGAAAGCCCCGCCGCCATCGTTTCGACCCCGACCGGCCCGCCGCGATAGATGTCGGCGATCATCGTCAGATAGCGCCGGTCCATCGCGTCGAGCCCGAGCGCATCGACCTCGAGCCGGTTGAGCGCGGCGTCGGCGACCTTGGCATCGACCGTTTCGGCGCCCGCAACGGTCGCGAAATCGCGCACGCGGCGCAGCAGCCGCCCGGCGATGCGCGGCGTCCCGCGCGAGCGCTTCGCAATCTCGAGCGCGCCGTCGGCCGCAATGCCGAGTCCCAGCAGCCGCGCGGCGCGGCCGATCACCTGTTCCAATTCGCCATGCGTATAGAAATTGAGCCGCACCGGTATGCCGAAGCGGTCGCGCAGCGGCGTCGTGAGCAGTCCCTGCCGCGTCGTCGCGCCGACGAGGGTGAATTTGGGAAGGTCGATGCGTACGCTGCGCGCCGACGGCCCCTCGCCGATCATGATGTCGAGCGCGCGGTCCTCCATCGCGGGATAGAGGATTTCCTCGACCGCGGGCGACAGGCGATGGATCTCGTCGATGAACAGCACGTCGCCGTCCTCGAGATTGGTGAGCAACGCGGCGAGGTCGCCCGCCTTGGCGATCACCGGACCGCTGGTCGAGCGAAAGCCGACGCCGAGCTCGCGTGCGACGATCTGCGCGAGCGTGGTCTTGCCGAGTCCCGGCGGGCCGAAGAAGAGCACATGGTCGAGCGCATCGCCGCGCGCCTTCGCTGCCTCGACGAAAATCCGCAAATTCTCGCGCGCCGCTGCCTGCCCGACGAACTCGGCGAGCGACTTGGGCCGCAGCGCGGCGTCGGCATCCTCGGACGTGCGGATGGGGGTGGTGATCGACTCAGCCTGCACGAGCATCGCCGCCGTTATGATCGGTTGATGCTAGGCGATTTCTACACATCTCCAATATGTCCACGTCAAATCGATCCGCATGACGAAGTGCGACGGCTTCGAATGTCAGCTCATGCATGTCACGATCAACAAGCATTCCAAATCCTTCGGAAGTGTTTTTTTTGCTCACCAAGGCTGTAACGGTCTGTTCCTCGTCCTTGCGCGCGATCATTTGCCGTGTTCGCGACAGTCGGATCGTTTTGCCGCGCTCGTGCGTCAGCGCATCTTCGAGAGCGTGGATGCTCTGCCAAACATCATGTTACAAAGTTCCCGGTTCGGCCGCGGGCGATACGGCATAAAGCCGGAGTTGCGCTACCCGAACGACTTGAGATTGGTCAAGTCGCCGAGCATTGTTGATTATCGTCTTCAGTTCACTGGGAATCTCGCATGACGCTATACGCGCCAGGGCCCGCTGGACCAATTCATCCTTCACCGCACTTCCCCCAGAAACTCATCCTGCGAAAGCCCCGCCTGCCGGATCACGCCAGCCAATGTCCCCGTCTTCAATTCCCGATGCAGCGGCACGACCACGCCCACGCCATCACGCTGCAAAATCACGTGACTGCCGCGCTGGCGCGCCTGGACGAAGCCGAGCCGTTCGAGCGCCGCCACCACGTCGCGGCCCGACAGGATAGGCAGTTTGGGCATTCAGGCAGCGTGGGCATCGACATCGAAGGAGGTCACGAGCGGTGGTCCCCCGACCGTGAGAGGAAACATCTCAAGATATAATTCGACAGCCTCGCGCAGATGGGCGATCGCTTCCTCGATGGATTCGCCTTGGCTCGTTGTACCCGTTTCCGGGTTATAGGCCACGAAGCCGCCTTCCTTCGCGGGAGTCAGCACAGCCGTTACCTGCATGACATGTTCCTTTCGCCGGCAATCCTAAACCGCGATCCGCTCCAGCGCCAGCCGCGTCAAATCGATGCTCCGCGATCTCCCGACCCAGCCAGCTGACGTTCAATCATAATGCTCGACCCCCTCGCCGATGATCACCACCCAAGGCTCCTTGCGCTCCTCATAAACCGAATAATCGGGCACAAAGCCGTGGCCGGGCTCGAAATTGCCAATCGGGATCGCATAGGCCTCGTGATAGGGCCGCGCGCGGTACCAGACGCCCGAACCGCAGGTGGCGCAGAAGAAGAAGTCGGCGGTGTTGCCGCTGTCGCCGGTATATTGCCACATCTTCGGCTCGCCTTCGGTGACGACCTGCTCGGCGGGAAAGCGCACCTGCGCCGCAAAGGCGCTGCCGCTGCGCGCCTTGCATTCGCGGCAATGGCACACCGACACGCGGATCGGCTCGCCGGTGCAGGCGATGCGGACCGCGCCGCAGCGGCACGACGCGTGGCGAACCGCCTCGGTCATTTTGCCGCCTTCTTGAGCGCCGCGCGCACGAGCGTGTCGAGGCTGGCGCCCGCCCCCAGGTCCTCGTTCGCCGCGGCAACCGCCGCGCTCGCCTCGCCGGGCTTGAAACCGAGGCCGGTGAGCGCGGCGATGGCGTCGCCGACGGGGCCGGTTGCAGATCCCCGGGCAGGACTCGAACCAGCGAGACCGCCGAGCGCGCCCGCCTTGTCCTTGAGCTCGTGCGCGATGCGCTGCGCGAGCTTCGGGCCGACACCGTTCGCGCGCGCGATCATCGCGCTGTCGCCGCTCGCGAGCGCGCGCTGCAGGTCGGCGACCTCGAGTGCCGAGAGGATCGCGAGCGCGACCTTGGCGCCGACGCCCTGGACGCTGGTGAGCAGGCGGAACCAGTCGCGTTCCTCGGCGCGCGCAAAGCCGAGCAGACGCAGGAAATCCTCGCCAACGAGCATTTCGGTATGGATGGTCACCTCGCCGCCGACCGCGCCGAGCGCGTCGAGCGTGCGCGCCGAGGCTTCGACCAGATAGCCGACGCCGCCGACGTCGATCACCGCATGGCCCGCCCCGCTCGAATCCAGCCGCCCCGTCAGTTTCGCGATCATGCCGGCAGGGTTAGCGCGCCCGGCGCGGCGCGGCAAGGAAAGAGAACAGGGGGAGAACTTTTCGGCGTCGCGGCGGCATCGGAACCCTTTCGCCGCTGCCGCGCTCTATCGGCGATGGATCTCAACGCGCCGACCCTGGTTCACGCGATCGACTTCGACCTCTTGTCGCGGCTCGGAGTGGCGGCGGTGCTCGGGCTGTTGCTCGGGCTCGATCGCGAAGTGCGCGGTCATGCGGCGGGGCTGCGCACGCACGGCCTGATCTGCTTCGCCGCCGCCGCCATGACCGTGTCGATCATCGCGCTTTATAACCAGCTCGAAGGCGCGCGGATGGACCCGCTCCGCATCTTCGAGGCGACGGGGGCGTTCATTGGGATCATCGGCGCAGGGCTGATCGTGTTCAGCCGCGGCGAGGTGCATAATCTGACCACGGCGGCGCATTTGTGGCTCGCCGCGGTGCTCGGGATTGCGTGCGGCGCGGCGCAGTGGCCGCTGGTGCTGATCGGCGGAATCGTCAGTTTGCTGATGCTGACCCTGCTGCGTATCGTCGAGGGCCGATGGAAGAATGCGGACGATTGAAGGGAGCCCCAGCCCCCACGACTCCGCTTGCTCGCCCCCGGATCAGCAATTATATATCGATGCGCGATGCGGGGGGCTGCGCGTCTCCCACGCGCAAAAAAAGCCGCACGCATAGGGTCGCGCGTCGATCACGGACGTTTGCTCGGGGTTCTCATCCACGACATCGGGCACCGCGCGATTTATTCGTTCCCGATGGTTGGGTCATGTCTCGCCGCGGTCTCCAAGATGCAAGCTGAACAGGCGTTCGGACGCGGGGATTGCGTTTCTGGTGCCGGCTGTCGGACTCGAACCGACGACCTACCGCTTACAAGGCGGTTGCTCTACCAACTGAGCTAAGCCGGCGCGGCACTTGTGGCCCTTTGCGTCAAATGATGCCGAAGGTCCAGCCTTCGGTGTCGGCGATCGCCGGAGTCAGCGGTGCGGGTGTCCACATCGGCACATCCCCCGCGATCGCGCGCAGCCACGCCGCGGCCAGCAGCGCATCGCTCGCATGGTCGCTTACCGGCCCCTTCATTCCGACCGGCGCCGATCCGAGCTGCGCCAGCGCGGCGTCGAGCCCGGCGCCGTCGCGAATCTTGCTGCGTCCGGCGGGCCGGCCCGCGGCGCGCGCCGCAAGGCTGGTGTAGATTTCGACGAGCAGCGGCCCGCGCGCCGGCACCGGATCGAGCGGCCAGAGCGGGATGCGACCGCCGAGCCGGTGGAGGAGGCGCATCCCCGACAGGCTCGCCTTGCCGACCTGCGCCGCGCCGACGAGGTTGAAGTTGCTGACACTCGCGGCCTGCTTCGTCGCGCGCTGGTGATGCTCGACGCACCGCAGCCGGCCGGCGCCGGGCTCGAACAGGTTGCCGACATCGCCCGCCGCGTGCCGGAAATGCCGGCGCACCTCGCGGTGGGCGAGGAAGGAGCCGGCTTCGAGGTGCGGGTCGCCATGCGCCAGGCGCTCGACGAGCGCCCAGAGTGCGCGGATGCTGGCGGGGCTTTCGGACCACAGGGGAAAATAGGCGCCGCGATCGGCGAAGGCGAAAGCCGCCGAGAAATCGAAGCCGATCAGCATGTCGGCCTGCGACGCCGCGACATTCTCCAGCCATGCTGCGACCTCGGCGCGTGACCAGACATGCCCCGGCCGGACGAGCGCCGGCGCCGCTGCTCCGCTTGCCACGGCGAGCGCAATCCCGCGCTGCCGCTCGCCGCGCGCGCCCGACCAGTCGAGGGCGGCGAAATGGGTGAAACGGCGCATCGCACCGCCTTAGCGCATGTCTGCCGCCTTGCACAAAGCGGCTTTGCGCCCCACATGCACCCCATGCTGATCGAAACCGAATCGACGCCCAACCCCGCGACGCTCAAATTCCTGCCCGGCCGGCCGGTGATGGAGGCGGGAACGCGCGACTTTGCGAGCCCCGAAGAAGCCGAGGCCTCGCCGCTCGCGACCGCGCTCTTCACGCTCGGCGACGTCACCGGCGTTTTCTTCGGCCGCGACTTCGTCTCGGTGACGATCGCGCCGGGTGCCGAATGGGCCGATGTGAAGCCCGACGTGCTCGGCATCGTGATGGATCATTTTCTCGCCGACATGCCGCTCTTTCACCCCGCGCGAGCCGGCTTCGAGGTTCCGGCCGAGGAGGAGGGCGGTTTCGCCGACGATCCCGCCGACGCCGACATCGTCGACCAGATCAAGGAACTGATCGAAACGCGCGTCCGCCCTGCGGTCGCCAACGACGGCGGCGACATCGTCTATCGCGGTTTCGACAAGGGCAAGGTCTATCTGAAGATGCAGGGTGCGTGCGCCGGCTGTCCGTCCTCGACGGCGACGCTGAAGAATGGCATCGAGGCGCTGCTCAAACATTATGTTCCCGAGGTGACCGCGGTTCACGCCGTCTGATCCCCGCGGATTTCCGTCCCAGCAACAGGAGATTGCCCGATGAGCGAGCCGCTGCCCGATGGCGCCCTCGACCAGCTGTTTCGCACCGCGCGCACCTATAATGGCTATCTCGACAAGCCGGTGAGCGAGGCGCAGCTGCGCGCGATCTGGGACCTGATGAAGTTCGGCCCGACGAGCGCGAACAGCCTGCCGGCGCGGATCGTCTGGTGCGTCTCGGACGAAGCGAAGGCGAAGCTCGCGGCGTTCGCGCTGCCCGCGAACGGCGAGAAAATCCTGAAAGCGCCCGTCACCGCGATCATCGCGATGGACCATGAATTTTTCGAGCATCTGCCCGAGTTTTTCCCGCACACCGACGCGCGCAGCTGGTTCGCGGGCAATGCGCCGCTCGCCGAAGTCACCGCCTTTCGCAATTCGAGCCTGCAGGGCGCCTATTTCATCATGGCGGCGCGCGCGCTCGGGCTCGACACCGGGCCGATGTCGGGGTTCGACAATGCCGCGGTCGATGCGGCTTTCTTTGCCGACACGCCGAATGTGAAGAGCAATTTCATCTCGACGCTCGGCTATGGCGACCCCGCGAGCATTTTCGAGCGCAGCCCGCGCCCCGATTTCGCGCGCTTCAATCGCCTCGACTAAGGCCGCGGGCGCGCGCCGATGCGAACCCTGGTCATCGATTCGGCCAGCGAAGCCTGCACGGTGGCGCTGTTCGACGACGCGCGGCTCGCCGACCATCGCCACGAGGTCATCGGCCGCGGCCATGCCGAGCGGCTGGTGCCGCTGATCGCCGAGCTGGCGGACGGCGGGCGCGCCGACGAACTCGCGGTCGGTTGCGGCCCGGGCAGCTTCGCCGGGGTGCGCATCGGGGTCGCGGCGGCGCGCGCGCTCGCGCTCGGCTGGGGCGTGCCGGTGCGCGGCTTTTCGACCCTCGCGCTCATTGCCGCAGGCGCCGCCGATGAACTCGCGGACGCCGGCGGCGCGCTCGTCGTGACGGAGGGCGGGCACGGGCAATGGTTCGTCCAGTCTTTCGACGCCGATCTTACCCCGCGCGGCGCAGTGCGCTCGCTGCTCCCCGACGCGGCGGTCGCGTTGGACGATGTGCTCGTGATCGGCAACCGCGCCGAAGCCTTCGTCGCGCGTCGCGGCCCGGGGCGGGCGCTGCCCATGCTTCCCGACGCGCGGGGCTTTGCGGCGCTGCCCGAGACCGCGCTGTTTGACGATCCCAGCCCGATTTACGGCCGCGCGCCCGACGCCAAGCCGATGGCGGATCGGTGAGCGGCGAAATCCGCCTTGCCGACGCGCGCATCGCGGATACCGGCGCGGTGATGCGGGTGATGGAGGCCGCCTTCGATCCGGCCTATGGCGAAGCGTGGAGCACCGCGCAGCTCGCGACCCTGTTCGCGCTCTCCTCCGCCCGCGTCTGTGTGGCGTGGGACGGCGCAGTGGCGTGCGGCTTTTCGGCGGCGCGGATTGCGGGGCCGGAAAGCGAGTTGCTGCTGCTCGCGGTGGACCCCGCCTGGCGTGGGCGCGGGATCGGGCGCCGCCTGCTCGACGACTGGATGCGTTGGGCCGCCAATAAGGGCGCCAATGAATATTTTCTCGAAATGCGTGCCGATAATAGCGCCGTTCACCTGTATGAAGCCGCCGGTTTCGCGGAGTGCGGGCGCCGGCCGCAATATTATAGCGGCCGCGACGGTATCGTTCGCGATGCGATTACGATGCGGCGCGCCTGAACGCCCGAACGCAACCGATCCTCCATTGCGAAACTGGCGCCGAAATGGCATGAATGCCTCGCGGGCAAGAAATGACATCACTATTTCCCGTCTTTGTTTTCTGGGTCGCCCAATAAGGAATCTCCGAAATGTCGGAACAATCTGATACCAATGAAATGCTCGTCACTTTGACGGCAGATATCGTTGCCGCGCATGTCAGCAACAACAGCGTCGCGATTTCCGATCTCGCTATGCTGATCAATAATGTCCACAGCGCCCTGTCGGGACTCGGCAATGCTCCTGTGGAGGAAGAAAAGCCGGTGCCGGCAGTGTCGATCCGCGCGTCGGTGAAGCCCGATCACATCGTCTGTCTGGAAGACGGCAAGAAGCTGAAGATGCTGCGCCGCCACCTGATGACGCACTACGGCATGACCCCCGACGATTATCGGGCCAAATGGGGGCTGCCCGCCGACTATCCGATGGTCGCGCCCAACTATGCCGAAAAGCGCCGCGCGCTCGCCAAGGAAATCGGGCTCGGCACCAAGGGCCGCGGCGGCGGACGCAAGCGCAAGAAGGTCGCATAAGGCCGACTTTCAAGGATTTGGGACGGGGGCGGCGCAGCGGGTGCCGCCCTTGTTCTATGCGCTGAGCGACCTTATACAGGTGTCACAAACGACACGACTGCGCATCAGCAGGAAAGGCCCGCATGTCCGGAACGATCGATCTTGAAGCCCTGTGCCACGAAAAGGGCCTGCGGATCACCGAACAGCGCCGGATCATCGCGCGCGTCATCTCCGATTCCGAGGATCATCCCGACGTCGAGACGCTCTATGAGCGGGCCTCGGCGATCGACAGCGGCATTTCGATCGCGACCGTCTATCGCACCGTGCGCCTGTTCGAAGAGGCGGGGATCCTCGACCGCCACGATTTCGGCGACGGCCGCTCGCGCTACGAAGCGGCGCCCGAGGCGCATCACGACCATTTGATCGACGTCGAGACGGGCAAGGTCGTCGAATTCGTCGATCCCGAGCTCGAAGCACTGCAAAAGGTCATCGCCGAACGGCTCGGCTACCGGCTCGTCGATCACCGCATGGAACTTTATGGTGTCTCGCTCGATCGCAAGCGCGACTGATCGCGCTCCGGTCACCTGGCGTTCGGTCCTGCGTCTCACCGCGATGGTGCTGGCGCTGCTGTTCCTGATCGTCCCGCACCTCTGCTACCGCGCGCTCGGGCGCCCCTCGCCGATGGTGATGGCTTTCCTCAACGCCGCGGGCTGGATCGCGGGGCTGCGCATCCGGACGACGGGCAAAAGGCTGAAGCGCAATGTGCTGTTCGCCGCCAATCATCTGAGCTGGCTCGACATTCTCGCGCTCGGCGGCGCGGCGCGGTCGGCCTTCGTGTCACGCGCGGATATCGAAACGGTGCCGCTCGTCGGCTGGCTCGCCGATCAGAACAACACGGTCTATGTCGAGCGCGAGGCGCGGCGAGAGATCCACAATCAGGCGAACAGCTTGCGCGGCGCGCTGAAACGCGGCCAGCCGGTGACGCTGTTTCCCGAAGGAACGACGGGGCCGGGCGACGGGCTGCTGCCGTTCCGCGCTTCGCTCTTCGCCGCGGTCACCCCTCCGCCGCCCGGAATACGCGTCCAGCCGGTGTTCCTCGATTATGGCGAGGATGCGACCGACATTGCCTGGCAAGATCCTGAAACGGGGCTCGACAATTTCAAGCGGCTGATCGCGCGCAAGCGTCCGATCTGGCTCACCATCCATTATCTCGATCCACTGCCCTTCGAGGCGACGCACGACCGCAAGGCGATCAGCGAAGCGGCGCGCAGCGCGATCGCCGCGGTGTGCGGTGCGGCAGGCCGCCCTTCCGTCGGGCCTGTGCATCGCCTATAGCACGGCGATGAACTCCGACTCCCCCAAAACCTATCACGTCAAATCCTTCGGCTGTCAGATGAACGCCTATGACGGCGAGCGCATGGCCGAGATGCTCGGCGCCGAAGGCTATGTGCCGGCCAGCGACGGGGCCGACGCCGACCTCGTCGTGCTCAACACCTGCCACATCCGCGAAAAGGCGGCCGAAAAAGTCTATTCGGACATCGGCCGGTTGAAGCGCGCCGACGGCAGCACCCCGACGATCGCCGTCGCCGGCTGCGTCGCGCAGGCCGAGGGCGCAGAGATTGCGCGCCGCGCGCCCAGCGTCGATGTCGTCGTCGGTCCGCAGGCCTATCACCGCCTGCCCGACCTGATCGCGCGCGCCGAGCGCGGCGAGAAGGCCGTCGATCTCGACATGCCGGCAGAGAGCAAGTTCGGTGCGCTGCCGGCGCGCGCCGGCGGCCAACGCCCGACCGCCTTCCTCACCGTGCAGGAAGGCTGCGACAAATTCTGCACCTATTGCGTCGTTCCCTATACGCGCGGCGCCGAGATCAGCCGGCCCTTCGCCGACCTGATCGCCGAGGCGCGCGCGCTCGTCGCCGGCGGGGTGCGCGAGATCACCTTGCTCGGCCAGAATGTCAACGCGTGGGACGGCGAGGATGAAAAGGGGCGGGCGATCGGTCTCGACGGGCTGATCCGCGAACTTGCCCGCGAGGACAGGCTCGAGCGCATCCGCTACACGACCAGCCACCCCAATGACATGACCGACGGGCTGATCGCCGCGCACGGCGAGGTCGACAAGCTGATGCCCTTCCTCCACCTGCCGGTGCAGGCGGGCAGCGACCGCATCCTCGCGGCGATGAACCGCAGCCACAGCGTCGACAGCTACCTGCGGATCATCGAACGCGTCCGCGCCGCGCGCCCCGACATCGCGATCTCGGGCGACTTCATCGTCGGCTTTCCCGGCGAGACCGACGCCGATTTCGACGCGACGCTCGCCATCGTCCGCGCGACGAATTACGCGATGGCGTACAGCTTCAAATATTCGCGCCGTCCCGGCACGCCCGCCGCGACGATGGATGGCCAGGTCGACGAAGCGGTGATGAACGATCGTCTCCAGCGGCTCCAGACGCTCCTCAATCAGCAGCAACAGGCGTTCAACGCGGCCACGGTCGGCCGCACGACGCGCCTGCTGCTCGAACGCAAGGGCAAGCATGACGGCCAGCTGATCGGCAAGTCGCCGTGGCTCCAGTCGGTCCATGTCACCGCGCCGGGGCTCGCCATCGGCGACATGGTCGACGTGCGGATCACCTCGGCGGGTCCGAACAGCCTCGGCGCCGAGCCCTTGATGGAAGCGGTTGCGTGATGCTGGCTGGAGGTTCGTGCGTCCCCGCGAAGGCGGAGACCCGTCTCCTTCCGCCGCATTTCGAAAGCATCGGTGATGGACTCCCGCCTTCGCGGGAGTACACAGTCAGCTATTCAAGCTAGGAGCCCTGCCCACGTGTCCAAACGCCCGATGACCGCCGCTGCCCCCGCCGAACCCGGCGATCGCGTTCGACTGACGGCGGAATTTGAAAGGACACAGCTTCTCGGCATCCTCTTCGGTGAATTCGACCGTAACCTCGTCGCCATCGAAAATCGCCTCGGCGTCTACATCTCGGCGCGCGGTAATCGCGTGCAGATCGAGGGGGAGGCCGAGGCCGCGGCGCGCGCCCGCGACGTGCTCACCGATCTCTATGGCCGCATCGAGCGCGGCGAGGAGGTCGACGCCGGGCTGGTCGATGCGGTGATCGCGATGTCGGCGCAGCCGACGCTCGACGGCATCATCCGCCACGAGGCGAACGATACGCCGACGGTGATGATCCGCACGCGCAAGAAGACGATCGTTCCGCGCGCCCCGTCGCAAGTGCCCTATATGCAGGCGCTCGCGCGCGACGAGGTGATCTTCGCGCTCGGCCCGGCGGGCACCGGCAAGACCTATCTCGCCGTCGCGCAGGCGGTGGCGCAGCTGATCACCGGCAGCGTCCAGCGCCTGATCCTCTCGCGCCCCGCGGTCGAGGCGGGGGAGAAGCTCGGCTTTCTGCCAGGCGACATGAAGGAAAAGGTCGATCCCTATCTGCGCCCGCTCTACGACGCACTCCACGACTGCCTACCCGCCGAGCAAGTCGAGCGCCGTATCGCGAGCGGCGAGATCGAAATCGCGCCGCTCGCCTTCATGCGCGGCCGCACGCTCGCCGACGCCTTCATCATCCTCGACGAAGCGCAGAATACGACGATCCCGCAGATGAAGATGTTCCTGACCCGCTTCGGCATGAACAGCCGCATGGTGATCTGCGGCGATCCCAAGCAGGTCGACCTGCCGGCGCCCGCGACCTCGGGCCTCGCCGACGCGGTCGCGCGGCTCGAGGGCGTCGAGGGGATCAGCGTCAGCCGCTTCACCAGCGCCGACGTCGTCCGCCATCCCGTCGTCGGGCGGATCGTCGAGGCCTATGAGGGGCCGGGGGCTTAGGCGGCGGCGTTTATGGGAATGTCGGCTCTGGGGCGGAGAACTGACGTTCGCCTACTCTCTTTCGTCATCCCGGACTTGATCCGGGATCCACAGCAGCGCTGAAGTCATGGACCCCGGATCAAATCCGGAGTGACGATAATCAATAGGGCAGCTCTCGCTCGCCACCGGCCTTTCCAAACCTGCCGGCCTTCTATGCCTTTCGCGCCGCGTCGACGCTCCATATCCCCGCGCCGCGCGTCGCGATGAACAGGAAGATGAAGCAGTAGAGGATGATCGTCTCGCCGCCGTTGACGATCGGATAGGGACTCTGGCTGCCGTGGACGACCCAATAGCCGACCGCCGCCATGCCGCTCGCGATGAACGCCGCGGGACGCGTGAACAGGCCGAGGACGATCAGCGCGCCCGCGAGGATCTCGATCGCGCCCGCGGCATAGAGCATCGGATTGAGCGGCATCGGAAAGTCGGTCGGAAAGTTCAGGAACTTCTGGACCCCGTGCGCGAGGAACAGCAGGCCCGAAACGATGCGCAGCAGCGCATAGGCCTGTTCGCCATAACCATCGAGAAACTTCATCGTCTTTCCCCCTCCATGTCGTGATCGACGGGACGAGATTATCCGATTTTTGACCCCGCGCGAGATTTTTTCGCGCGCCGTGTCACAACAGCACGTTCCGTCTCGTCATGTCGGTGCAACCCAAGCCAAGGAGCATGGACATGACCAAGGTAACCGACCCTTTCGCCGCCGCCCCGCATCTGATGAAGCAGTGGATGGCGGTCAGCCTGGCGGCCGAAAAGAGCCTCGAAAAGAGCCTGATCGAGCTGGTGAAAATCCGCTCGTCGATCCTCAACGGCTGCGCCAACTGCATCAACATGCACACCGCCGACGCGCGCGCCGAAGGAGAGACCGAGCAGCGCATCTACCTGCTCGCCGCCTGGCACGAGGCGCCGTGCTACACCGCGCGCGAACGCGCCGCGCTCGCGTGGACCGATGCCTTGACCCGCCTGTCGCAAGCGCACACACAGACCGAAGCGCGCGCCGCGCTCGACGAGCATTTCACCACGGAGGAACAGATGAACCTGACCGTGATGATCAACGTCATCAACGGCTGGAACCGGATCGCGGTCGGTTTCGAGCTCTGGTACGAAGGCGGCGCGCCGGCCAAGGCGGCCTGATGGCGCCGGCGGGCAGCCACGATGCGGCGGACGCGGCGGCGAGTTTCGACCCGCTGCGCCCGCTGCTCATCCGCGTCGCCTATCGCATGTTGGGCTCGGTCGCCGATGCCGAGGATGTCGTGCAGGATGCCTTCATCCGCTGGCTCGGCGCCGATCGCGACGCGGTCGAGGTGCCCGAGGCGTGGCTGCGCCGCACGGTGACGCGGCTGTGCCTCGACCAGCTCAAGTCGGCGCGGCACCGGCGCGAAACCTATGTCGGCCCGTGGCTTCCCGAACCGCTCGTCGAGGATGAGCCCGAGGACGATGTGACCTTGCCGCTGATGCTCGCGCTCGAACGGCTCTCGCCGCTCGAGCGCGCGGCCTTTTTGCTTCACGATGTCTTCGGCGCCAGCTTCGACGAGGTCGCGGCGACGATCGGCCGCGATGCGGCGGCGGCGCGCCAGCTCGCCTCGCGCGCCCGCGGCCACGTCCGCGAGGCGCGCCCGCGCTACAAGCTCGAAAAGGCGCGCGGGCTCGAAATCGCCGAGGCTTTCTTTGCCGCCTCGCGCAGCGGTGACATGGCGGCGCTCGGCGCGCTGCTCGCTGCCGATGTAGGGATGTGGGCCGACGGCGGCGGCAAGCGCCCCGCCGCGGTCGTTCCGGTGCTCGGTTTCGACACCGTAATGAAGGTCCACCGCAGCCTTGCGGTGCTGTTCGGCAAATATGGCTCGACCCTGCTCCACACCGGCATGATCAACGGGCTGCCCGGCTTCGTGACGCGCGAGTCCGACGGCGAGGTGCAGACGACCGCGCTCGAAATCGAGGACGACCGCATCGTCGCCATCTATGTCGTGCGCAATCCCGACAAGCTCGTTCACCTGCATTGAACGTAAAAAGAAGGGGCCGCGAGCGACCCCTTCCTTCATAGCGATCTTGTGGCCCCGTTCAGCGCTTGTCGACGGGCACATAGGGGCGCTGCGTCGGCCCGGTATAGAGCTGACGCGGGCGGCCGATCTTCTGCGCGGGATCGGAGATCATCTCGTTCCACTGCGCAACCCAGCCGACGGTGCGCGCGAGCGCGAAGAGCGCCGTGAACATCGTCGTCGGGAAACCGATCGCCGACAGGATGACACCCGAATAGAAATCGACGTTCGGGAACAGCTTCTTTTCGACGAAATAATCGTCGCTCAGCGCCATTTCCTCAAGCTGCAGCGCGACATCGAACACCGGGTCGCTGACCTTGAGCGCCGAAAACACCTCGCGCACCGTCTTCTGCATCACGGTCGCACGCGGATCGTAATTCTTGTAGACGCGGTGGCCGAAGCCCATCAGGCGGAACGGGTCGTCCTTGTCCTTTGCGCGCGCGATATATTCGGGGATGCGCTCTGGGCGGCCGATCTCGCGCAGCATGTTGAGCGCGGCTTCGTTCGCGCCGCCGTGCGCCGGGCCCCACAGACAGGCGATGCCCGCCGCGATGCACGCGAAGGGGTTCGCGCCCGACGAGCCCGCGAGGCGGACGGTCGAGGTCGAGGCGTTCTGCTCATGGTCGGCGTGGAGGATGAAGATGCGATCGAGCGCGCGGACGACCGCGGGATCGACTTCATACTCCTCGGCGGGGACGCCGAAGGTCATGCGCAGGAAATTATGCGTATAGCTGAGCTTGTTGCTGGGGTAGATGAACGGCTGGCCGATCGAATATTTATACGCCATCGCCGCGATCGTCGGCATCTTCGCGATCAGCCGGTGGCTCGCGATCATGCGCTGGTGCGGGTCCTGAATGTCGGTCGAGTCGTGATAGAAAGCCGACAGCGCACCGGCGACGCCGCACATCACCGCCATCGGGTGCGCGTCGCGGCGGAACCCGCGATAGAAGGTCGCAAGCTGTTCGTGCAGCATCGTGTGACGGGTGATGGTGTTGTCGAAGGTCTTGAGCTCGTCGGCGCTCGGCAGTTCGCCATTGAGCAGCAGATAGGCGACCTCCATGAAGCTCGAATGTTCGGCAAGGTCGCCGATCGCATAGCCGCGGTGGAGCAGCACGCCTTCGTCGCCGTCGATATAGGTCAGTTTCGACTCGCAACTCGCGGTCGAGGTGAAGCCCGGATCGTAAGTGAAGGCGCCCGTCTGGCCATAGAATTTGCGGATGTCGACGACGTCGGGCCCTACGGTTCCCGACAGAATCGGGCTCTCGACGCTCTTGTCCCCCAGGGTGATGGTGGCGGTCTTGTCGGTCATGGTTTGTTCCCTGTGCTAGAGGCCGAAGGCGATGTGGCTACGCCCCTGCCGGATAATTGTGCGCTGCGTCAAGTCGCGCCAGGCTCGCGTCGCGGCCGAGAAGCAGGAGCACGTCGAAAATCCCGGGCGACACCGCGCGCCCGGTGAGCGCGGCGCGGAGCGGCTGCGCGAGCTTGCCGAGGCCGAGTTCGGCCGATTCGGCGGTTTCGCGTACCGCGGCCTCGATCGCTTCGGCGCTCCAGTCGTTCAGCGCGCGCAGCCGCTCGGTCGCGGCCGCAAGCAGTCCCGCGGGCGCGTCGGCGAGGAGTTTGGCCGCCTTCTCGTCCATTTCGAGGGGAAGCGGCGCGAAGAGGAAGGTCGCGCCCTCGGCGATCTCGATCAGCGTCTTGGCGCGCGGCTTCAGCGACTCCATCGCGGCGGCGAGGAGCGCGCGTTCGTCGCCCGTCAGCGTCCGGCCGATCAGCGTCTCGACACGCGGCGCGACGAGGCCCGCGAGCCGGTCGTTGTCGGCCTCGCGCAGATAATGGCCGTTCAGATTCTCGAGCTTCTTGAAGTCGAAGCGCGACGGCGAGCGGCCGACATGTGCGAGGTCGAACCATTCGACGGCCTGCTCGCGGCTGATGATCTCGGCATCGCCGTGCCCCCAGCCGAGGCGGAGGAGATAGTTGTTCACCGCTTCGGGCAGATAGCCCATCTCGTCGCGATAGGCATCGACGCCGAGCGCGCCGTGGCGCTTCGACAGCTTCGCGCCGTCGGCGCCGTGGATCAGCGGGACGTGGGCATAGACGGGCTCGCGCCACCCCATCGCGCGGAGCAGCGCGAGCTGGCGAAAGGCGTTGTTCAGATGGTCGTCGCCGCGGATCACATGCGTCACGCCCATGTCATTGTCGTCGACGACGACGCTGAGCATATAGGTCGGCGTGCCGTCCGAACGCAGCAGGATGAAGTCGTCAAGTTCGGCGTTCTGGACCGTGACCTCGCCCTGGACGCGGTCGTCGATCGTCGTAGCGCCGTCCTGCGGGGCGCGCAGGCGGATGACGTGGGGGGCGGCTGGGTCGCCGTCGTCGCGGTCGCGCCACGGGCTGCGCACGCGGAAGGGCATGCGCTTTTCCTGCGCCTCGGCGCGCATCGCGGCGAGCTCGTCCTGCGTCAGATAACAGCGATAGGCCTCGCCCTTCGCGAGCAACTCGCGTGCGACCTCGGCGTGGCGGTCGGCGCGCGCGAATTGATAGACCGTGTCGCCGTCCCAATCGAGCTCGAGCCAGCGCATCCCGTCGAGGATCGCGTCGATCGCCGCGTCGGTCGAGCGCGCGCGGTCGGTGTCCTCGATGCGCAGCAGAAATTTGCCGCCGTGATGGCGCGCGAACAGCCAGTTGAACAGCGCGGTGCGCGCGCCGCCGATGTGAAGGAAACCGGTCGGCGAGGGCGCAAAGCGCGTTACGACATCGGCGCCGGTCGCTTCGACCGGATCGGTGGGGTTTTGGGTTGCCACTGGCGACTCTTTCAATCAGGTTGCCCGCGCCGCGAGAGCCGGCGCCGCGGGGATCGGGGGTGCCCCTAGCATGGCAACATGGCCGCTTCAAACGCCCTTTGATCGTGCGCCCATGCGGACAGCGCGGCGGATCGCCGATTGGGTCGAAGCGCGGCTCGACGCCGATCGCGAACGGATCGCGCTGTGGCTGCCGGTCGCGCTCGGCGCGGGGATCGCAGGCTGGTTCGCCCTGCCGCGCGAAATCGACTGGATCGGGTTGCTGTTCCTGCTCGGCGGCGGTGCGCTCACGGGCGCGCTGATCGGCTGGCAGCGGCGCTTCGGGCGCGTCGTCGCGATCGGTTGCGCCGTCATGGCGGCGGGGCTGCTGCTGATCTGGGCGCGCGCGGCGTGGGTCGCGGCGCCGGTGCTTGCCTGGCCGGTCACGACGCAATTTTCCGCCGTCGTCGAAAGCGTGGAACCGCTGCCGGCGCGCGGGCAGACGCGGCTGGTGTTGCGTCCCGCGGACCGCCGCGATTTGCCGCCGCGCCTGCGCGTGACCTTGCGCGGCGAGCAGGGACGGGGGATCGTCCCCGGCGAAGCGATCGCGCTGCGCGCGCGGTTGATGCCGCCGCCGACTGCGGGCCTGCCCGGCGGCTATGATTTCGCGCAGCGTGCATGGTTCGACCGGATCGGAGCGGTCGGCACCGCGCTCGGTGAGGTCGCACGCGCGCCGGGACCGGGCGAGAATTGGGCGCCGCTGCGCGCGCGGCTGAGCGCGCATATCCACGAAGCGGTGCCGGGATCGCCGGGCGGGGTCGCCTCGGCGCTCGTCACCGGCGACCGCGGCGCGATCCGCGATGCCGATGCCGAGGCGATGCGCCGCAGCGGGCTTGCGCATCTGCTGTCGATCAGCGGTCTGCACGTCACCGCGGTCGTCGGCTTTGCAATGCTGCTCGCGATGCGATTGCTCGGATTGAGCCGGCGGCTCGCGCTAGCGGGCTATGTGCTGCCGCTCGCGGCGGCGGTGGGAGCGCTTGCGGGTGGCGGTTATACCTGGCTCGCCGGGGCCGAGGTGCCGACCTTGCGCTCGCTGATCGCGGCGCTGCTCGTGCTCGCGGCCTTCCTGCTCGGGCGCGAGGCGATCACCTTGCGGCTCGTCGCGGCGGGCGCCCTGCTGGTGCTGATCTGGCGCCCCGAAGCGCTCGTGGGGCCGAGTTTCCAGCTCAGTTTTGCCGCAGTCACCGCCATCATCGCGCTGCACGAGAGTCGCTGGATGCGCGATTTTGCGGCGCGTCGGGACGAACCGTGGGTGGTGCGCTTCGGGCGCGGTGCCGCGGGGTTGGTCATCACCGGGATCGTCGTCGAGGTCGCGCTCGCGCCGATCGCGCTCTTCCATTTTCACAAGGCGGGACTCTATGGCGCGCTCGCAAACGTCGTCGCGATCCCGCTCACGACCTTCGTCATCATGCCCTTCGAGGCGCTGGCATTGCTGTTCGATGCCGCAGGGCTCGGCGCGCCTTGCTGGTGGGTCGCCGAACAGGCGCTTACCGCGCTGATCGCGCTCGCGCATCTTGTCGCGGTGGCCCCCGGCGCGGTCGCTGCGCTGCCGATCTTTCCCGCCTGGGGCTTCGCACTCGCCGTGCTCGGCGGGCTGTGGCTGCTGCTGTGGCAGCGGCGCTGGCGCCTCGCGGGGCTGGCGCCCTTGCTCCTCGGCGCCGCCGCGCTGCTGACCCAGCCGCGCCCCGATGTGCTGGTCAGCGGCGACGGACGCCACGTCGCCGCGGCGGTGCCGGGGGGCGGCTATGCGTTGCTGCGCGGACGCGCGGGCGACTATGTGCGCGACGCGATGGCCGAGGCGGCGGGGGTCGACGAACCGCTCGGTGCTCTGGCCGATATGGACCATGTGACGTGCAATCGCGACTTCTGCCGCTGGCGTCAGCGCGGACGCACGATCTTGGCGCAACGCGGCTACGATCGCATCGACGGCGCGGCGATGGCGCCCGCCTGTGCTGCGGCCGACGTCGTGATCAGCCACCGCTGGCTGCCGCGCGAATGCCGCGCGCGATGGCTGACGATCGATCGCGACAGCCTCGCCGAAAGCGGCGGGCTCGCGCTCTATCTGGGCGGCACGCCGCGCGCTGCGACCGCGCTACGCCGCGGCGACGAGCATCCGTGGCGGCGCCCGCCGCAGGTCAGTGGTAACGACGAAGCAGTCCCGACAAACGCCCTTGCACCATGACGCGCTCGGCCTCGTAGCGCTGCGGTTCATAGGCGCCGTTCGCGGGGTCGAGCCGGATCATCCGGCCTTCGCGGCGGAAATATTTGAGCGTTGCGTCCTGCCCATCGACCAGCGCGACGACGATGTCGCCCTCGCGCGCGGTGTCGGCTTTCTGGATCAGCGCATAGTCGCCGTCGAGAATGCCCGCCTCGATCATCGAATCGCCCGAGACTTCGAGCGCATAATGATCGCCCGACCCGAGCAGCGCCGCGGGGACCGCGAGCTGGTTGTGATCTTCGAACGCCTCGATCGGCACGCCCGCGGCGATACGGCCGTGGAGCGGAACTTCGATGATGTCGTTCGCGGCGATCGGTTTCAGCGCCGACGGCGCCTTGCGCAGCGGGGTGACAGTGTCGCGATTGTCGTGCACCGGACCCTTGGCCCCTTCGGGCAGCCGGATCACTTCGAGCGCGCGCGCGCGATTGGGCAGGCGGCGAAGAAAACCCCTTTCTTCCAAGGCACTTATCAGCCGATGGATGCCCGATTTCGACTTGAGCCCCAGCGCCTCCTTCATCTCCTCGAACGACGGCGAGATGCCGCTTTCGTCGAGTTTCTGCTGGATGAAGTGGAGCAGTTCGTGCTGCTTCGCGGTCAACATCGCTTAGGTCTCCATGCTGCCATTGCCGGACATATAGAGAACGATAGAGGAACAGAGCGGAACTTGTCAAGCGATGGCGATATAGTCGGCCCGCTCGCCCGCCGCACGCGCCGGGGCGCCGATGTCGCGGATCACCAGTGCGTTGGCGCCGCCGAGCGGGAAGGTGCGGCCGCTGTCCTGCCCGTCGAACAGATGCAGCGCGCCGCGATCGAGCCGCGCGCGCAGATAGTCGCGCCGCGCCTTGCCCGGCCCGAGCGGCGCGGCGAGCGGCGCCGAGAGGACCGGCGGCAGCGGCGCGGCCGCGCCCGCGAGGTGGCGGACGAGCGGCAGGAGAAACAGCGCCGCGGTCACAAAGGCCGAGGCGGGGTTGCCGGGAAGCCCGAGCAGCAGCGCCTCGCCCAGCGTCCCGGCGATCAGCGGCTTGCCGGGCTTCATCGCGACCTTCCAGAAATCGACGCGGCCCCCGGCGTCGCCGAGCGCGCCCCGTACATGGTCATGGTCGCCGACCGATGCACCGCCAACGGTGACGACAACGTCGTGATGCCGCGCGAGATCCTTGAGCGCCGCGGCGATCCGCGCGCGTGCATCGCCGACGTGGAGCGGCAGGCCGGTGCGCGCGGGCTCGCCCGCAAGCATCGCCGCGAGCATCACGCCGTTGCTGTCGGGGATCTGGCCGGGCGCGAGCGGGCGGCCCGGCTGCACCAGCTCGTCGCCGGTGGTGAGGATCGCGACGCGCGGGCGGCCGCCGACGCGCAGCTGGCTGGCGCCGCTCATCACCGCGGCGGCGATCGCGCCCGGGGTGAGGCGGGTGCCGGCGGCGAGTAGCCGTTCGTCCGCCGCGAAATCGCTCGCCCGGGCGCGGACATGCTGGCGCTCGCGGATGGCGTCGGGCGTCGCGAGCGTCAGCCGGTCGCCATCGACCGCGACATCCTCCTGGATGATGACGGTATCGGCGCCCTCGGGAAGCATCGCGCCGGTGAAGATGCGCATCGCTTCGCCCGCCGCCAGCCTATGCGCGGGCGGGCCGCCCGCGGCGCTTTCGCCGGCAATGCGCCACGGTCCGGGCAGGTCCGCGCAGCGGACCGCATAGCCGTCCATCGCCGACAGCGGCGCGGCGGGCTGATCGCGCATCGCGACGATATCGTCCGCCAGATAGCGCCCGAGCGCGTCGCAAAACGCGACATTCTCTCCCGCGAGCGGGGCGCGGAGTGCGAACAGGCGCGCCTGCGCCTCTTCGACGGGGAGCAGCGCGCTCATTCGGCGCGCCAGTCGCCCGAGCGGCCGCCGCTCTTTTCGAGCAGGCGGATGTCGCCGATCACCATCGCGCGGTCGAGCGCCTTGGCCATGTCATAGAGGGTGAGTAGCGCCGCCGATGCCGCGGTGAGCGCTTCCATCTCGACCCCCGTCGGCCCGGTGGTCGCCGCGGCCGCGCGCACCGAAATGCCGTCCTCCTCCCACGCGAAATCGACCGTGACGCTGGTCAGCGCGATCGGGTGGCAGAGCGGGATCAGATCGGCGGTGCGCTTGGCGGCCATAATCCCGGCGATGCGCGCGGTCGAGAGCACGTCGCCCTTGGGCGCATTGCCGCTGCGGATCGCGGCCAGCGCGTCGGCCGACATCGCGATACGCCCGCCCGCGACGGCGCGGCGTTCGGTCGCTGGCTTGGCGCCGACATCGACCATATGCGCGGCGCCGCTGTCGTCGAGGTGAGTCGGTTTGCTCGTCATCGCCGCGGACCGAAGCAATGCGCGCCGCGAAAGGCAAGGGGGGAGGGAGGGCGCCTAGCGGTTTTGCGAAGGGGCGCTCGCCTCAAATCTCTTCGCATGTCGGTCGTCGATGGTTCATTTGATTCGACGGCCTGGAGCAAGCGGTTATGGGCGTTGCTGCTCAACCTTCGTTTTCAGAGCCCTGACTTTCTCGATACTCCGCCAGCAAGGCGTCGCCGCGCTCATTCTCGGCGATGTGGAGCACAATCGTGTCGCCGAGTTCGACACCCGGGTGATGAGCGCAGAAACCGGCAAACCAGAAAGCTGCTGATAGAGGTTCTTCGGCGTGCCACGTGGTCATCACGAAATCCTTGTCGGGAATTTCGCTGTAACCGAATGCTTCGAGACAGGCGCTGTCCACGCTATCATGCCAGTCCTCGCATGATCGGCCCCATGCGATTACATAGCGGCTCCCGATGCTATAAATCCAACCGGCAATTGCGTCCCGCCATTTATGCGAAACATCCTCTTCTGCCACAATGATCAGCCTATAGGGTTGGGTCCCGAGCTTGGGCGGATCTTCACCGGGTTGCAAGTGGACGTAGCGCGGGCTCATCCTTGTTGCATATCAGGGATGCGATGGCGGGCAATGGCCGCGTTCCGTTCCGCGACCGCCATCTACGGTCCGTTTGGAATGAGCGGACGGATGCGAGCCGTTGCTGACGGTCAGCTAATCGTGAGGGGAATCCGGCGCGCGAAAGCCCAACCGTCCTTGTTCTTGCGGTAGATTATCAGATCGGTGCTGCCGCCCAATCCTCCCCAATACTCGCTGGCATAGAACATCGCGCTAGAGCCATCGTCCGAGATGGCTGGCAGGGACATAGTTAAAACCGCAACGGGCCAGGGCTCCTGCGCCACAAGGCCATCTATTTCTGGGTCGCTATGGATTACGGCGTTCTTCGAGAGCCAAATCTTCAAAGCGGCACAGCGGTCGACGACGCTTGTATTTCGCGTTTCAGCGGCTTTCCGCAGCAACAGCAAATCCGCGTCCTTTCGAGAATCAGGCCTTTCCCGCCAGGTCGCGTCAACGTCTTCTATGGTTGGCCCTTCGAACTGAGCGTGAGTCCGCACCGCGACCGGCCGAATCTCGTCCCGCCTGAAATTGGCAGCATGGGCGATAGCAACGGCGCACGCGTCATCTAGTTCCGCGCGATCCTGTCCCGCCCGAGCGCATCCATGCAACATGAGGGTCGATATCAGTATCGCGAGAAAAGATATGCGGCGCATAACCGACGGTCGCACTATTCGAGATACTTCGCAATGTTCGCGCCTGTCTCCCCTTGCCGCCGTACGACAACCGCCACCAATCCCATTTGCTTCACCTGTATTGCAAGTGTAATACGGCGCGAGACATGACCGCGTTCGACCATCCGCTTTTCACCTCGCCGCCGCCGCCCGCCGAGGAAGTGCCGCTCGTCCCGCCGGGCGACGCTGCGCCGGGCCCCGAGCCGCGGTGGCGGCGGCGGTTGCGGTGGGTCGGGCGCGGCTTTGCGGCGCTCGCGCTGCTGTTCGTGCTGCTCGTCGCGTGGCTCGCGATCACCGCGCCGCTGTCGAAATCGCTCGAACCGATCGCGCCGCCCGAGATCACCCTGCTCGCCTCGGACGGCACGCCGATCGCGCGCACCGGGGCGATCGTCGAGAAGCCGGTGGAGGTCGCGAAATTGCCGAAGCATGTCAGCGGCGCCTTCCTTGCGATCGAGGACCGCCGCTTTTACAGCCATTGGGGGATCGACCCGCGCAGCATCGGCCGCGCGCTGTGGACGAACATCACCTCGGGCCGCACCGAGGGCGGCAGCACGATCACGCAGCAGCTCGCCAAATTCACCTTCCTCTCGCCGAAGCGCACGATCGGACGCAAGGCGCGCGAGGCGCTGATCGCCTTCTGGCTCGAGGCGTGGCTGACCAAGGACGAGATTCTCGAACGCTATCTGTCGAACGCCTATTTCGGCGAAAACAGCTATGGCCTGCGCGCCGCCTCGCTCCATTATTTCAATCGCCAGCCCGAAAGGCTGACGCCGGCGCAGGCGGCGATGCTCGCGGGGCTGGTGAAGGCGCCCTCGCGGCTCGCGCCGACGCGCAATCCCGACCTTGCCGCGAAGCGCATGCATCTGGTGCTGAATGCGATGGCCGAGGAAGGCTATATCACCGCGCAGCAGGCCAAGACGTTGCACGCCCCGCGGATCGACCCGCGCTCGCGCGCCGACCTGCCGACCGGCACCTATTTCGCCGACTGGGCGCTGCCCGAAGCGCGCAAGCTGAGCGACGTCGGCTATGCGCGCCAGACGATCCGCACGACGCTCGATTCGCGGCTTCAGGCGGCGGCGCGCCGCGCGGTGGCGCGCGCACCGCTCGGCAAGGCGCAGATCGCGCTTGTTGCGATGCGCCCGAACGGTGAGGTCGTCGCGATGATCGGCGGCAAGGATTATTCGGACAGCCCCTTCAACCGCGCGACGCAGGCGCGGCGTCAGCCCGGATCGACCTTCAAGCTGTTCGTCTATCTCGCCGCGCTGCGCGCCGGATGGGAGCCCGATGACACGATCGACAACCGCCCGATCGAGACCGGCGGCTATCGGCCCAGGAATTCGGGCGGCCATTATTCGCCGACCATCACGCTCGAACGCGCCTTTGCGACGTCGAGCAATGTCGCCGCGGTGCGGCTGTTCCAAGAGGTCGGCGACGACAGGGTGATCGCGATGGCGCGCCAGCTTGGCGTCACCGCACCGCTGGCGAAGGGCGATTCGAGCCTCGCGCTCGGCACGTCGAGCATGTCGCTGCTCGAGCTCACCTCGGCCTATGCGGCGGTCGCGGCGGACAGCTATCCGGTCGAACCGCGCGCCTTCGCGGCCGAAGAGCCGGGCTGGTTCGCGCGCGTCTTTTCCGGCCCCGACAGCTTTTCCTCGCGCGTCCATGGCGACATGGAACAAATGCTGCGCGCCGCGGTGAACAGCGGAACGGGGCGCGCCGCGATGCTGAGCGTGCCGAACTATGGCAAGACGGGGACGAGCCAGGACAATCGCGATGCGCTGTTCGTCGGCTATGCCGGCGGGTTGGTGGTCGGGGTGTGGATCGGCAACGACGATAATTCGCCGCTGAAGGGCATATCGGGCGGCGGGCTGCCGGCGCGCGTCTGGCGCGATTTCATGACGCAGGCGCTGGGACAGAAAATCGCGCCGAAACGGCCCGCGCCCGCGGTCGATCCCGAAGGCCCGGTGCAGCCGCTCGACGTTCCCGACATCGGCGCCATTCCGGTCGGCGACAAGACGACCGTCGGCGTGCAGGACGGGCAGGCGGTGGTGCGGACCGAGATCAACGGCACACCGATCGATCTGCGCCTGCCGCTCGGCGACCGGCCGGCCGTGCCTCCGCCCGAAGGGGGGGCGGTGCCTGAACCGACGCCGGCGCCGCCGCCGTAGCGCGGCATCATAAACCCCGTTCGTGCTGAGCTTGTCGAAGCACCGTCCTTCTCTGCAACGCCCGAAAGAAAGAACGGCCCTTCGACAAGCTCAGGGCGAACGGGTGAGAGGAGTAAGGCGCCGCTTCACAATTTCCGCTGTCCTCCATCGCCCCGTCGCGGTAGCGTCCGATATATGTCACCCGCCTTTCCCCATCCGGTGCCGACCATGCGATTCCAGAGTAAAGTTGCGCAGATTTCCGCCGTTTGTCCGAAAGGCTCGCGCCCATGCTGACCGTCGAAACGCATCAGGCCGCGCCATGGCCGAGCCGCCTCGACTGGGACGCGCGCGCCGGTGAAGCCGTCGCGGCGGCGCTGGGGCTCACCCCCTTCGCCGAACTCGTCGATGCCGCGCCGCTGGTCGAGGTTGCGGTGCGGCTGACCGACGATGCCGAGGTGCATAAACTCAACCGCGATTTTCGTGGGCGTGACAAGCCGACCAATGTGCTGTCCTTTCCGCAGGTGCAGCTCGATCTGCTCGAAAGCCTCGACAACAGCGACGACGGCGAAATCCTGCTCGGCGACATCGTGCTCGCGCGCGAGACCTGCGCGCGCGAGGCCGAAGAAAAGGGGATCAGCATCGAGGCGCATGCGACGCACCTGATCGTCCATGGCGCGCTGCATCTGGTCGGCTATGATCATATGGACGATGTCGCGGCGGGCGCGATGGAGGCGCTCGAAGTGAAAGCCCTTGCATCGCTGGGCATCGCCAATCCATATGACGATCAGGATTAACGAAGGACAGACGCGCCACCATGCCCGACGACCAGGGGTCTTCGAACCGATCGGAAGAGGACAGTAGATCCGGCCTCTTGGCCGGCCTCAAGACATTATTGTTCGGCGGCAATGGCGAGCCGAGCCTGCGCGAACAGATCGAGGATGCGATCGACGAAGCCGAGGAGGACGGGCCCGAACGGCGCGGCAGCAGCATCGTCGGCGACCTTTCGCCGATCGAGCGCAAGATGCTGCGCAACCTGCTCCACTTCGGCGAACAGACGGTCGACGACGTCGCGGTGCCGCGCGCCGACATCGTCGCGATCGACGAAAGCGCGCGCTTCGAAGAGGTGGTCGCGATCTTTGCCGAGGCGGGACACAGCCGTTTGCCGGTGTATCGCGAAAATCTCGACGAGGTCGTCGGGATGATCCACGTCAAGGATGTCTTCGCGGTGCTCGCCGAAGGGCGCGATCCGCCGCCGTTGCTCGATCTTATCAGGCAGCCGCTCTACGTGCCGCAGTCGATGGGGGTGCTCGACCTGCTCGCCGACATGCGCGCGCAGCGCACTCACCTCGCGATCGTGATCGACGAATATTCGGGCACCGAAGGGCTGGTGACGATCGAGGATCTGGTCGAGGAAATCGTTGGCGAGATCGAGGACGAGCATGACGACGAGCCGGTGCTGCTCTTCGCGCGCGGCGAGGACGGCTGCTGGGACGCCGATGCGCGCGCCGAACTCGACGACATCGGCGAGGCGGTCGACCCGCGGCTCGCCGAGGTCGAGGAAGATGTCGACACCTTGGGCGGGCTCGCCGCGGTGCTCGCGAATCATGTGCCAGAGGTCGGCGAGATATTGCTCCATCCGAGCGGTTGGCGGATCGAGGTGACCGAAGCCGACGAAAAACGCGTCCACCGGCTGCGGCTGCATCCGCCGATCGAGACCGATCTCGAGGCGCCGCCGACGCGCGGCGAGGATTTCTGACGGCGGGCTCCCCCCGATTGCCTTTGCCGCGCGATGCGACTAGCGGGCGGGAAATGGACATTTCCGATCTGCGCATCGCGCTGTTCAGCGGCAATTACAATATGACGGTCGACGGCGCGAACAAGGCGCTCAACCGGCTCGTCGGCTATCTGCTGAGCCAGGGGGCGGCGGTGCGCGTCTATTCGCCGACGATCGACGACCCCGATTTCAAACCCACCGGCGACCTGGTCAGCGTGCCGTCGATGGCTATCCCGGGGCGCAGCGAATATCGCATCCCGCTGCATTTCTCGTCGCGGGTGCGCGAGGATATTGCACGCTTCGCGCCGAACATCCTGCACATTTCGAGTCCCGACCGCGTTTCACGTCAGGCCGCGGCATGGGCGCGGCGGCGGCGCATCCCGATCGCCTGTTCGGTCCACACGCGCTTCGAAACCTATTTCCGCTACTATAATCTTTCCTTCCTCGAGCCGGTCATTGTCGCCTGGCTCCGCCGCCTCTACCGCCGCTGCGACGCGCTGATCGCGCCGTCGGAGAGCTTTGCGCAGGTGCTGCGCGAGCAGCGGATGAACTATGACATCGGCATCTGGACGCGCGGCGTCGAGCGCGACATTTTCCACTCGGGGCGCCGCGACATGGGCTGGCGCCGCGATCTCGGCATCGCCGACGACGTGCCGGTGATCGCCTTCCTCGGCCGGCTGGTGATGGAAAAGGGGCTCGACGTCTTCGCCGACACGATCGACGTGCTGCGCCGGCGCGGCGTGCCGCACGAGGTGGTGGTGATCGGCGAGGGGCCGGCGGGCGACTGGTTCGAATCGCGCCTGCCGCGTGCGCATTTCGTCGGTTTCCAGGGCGGCGAGAATCTCGCGCGCGCGCTCGCGTCGTGCGACCTGTTTTTCAATCCGTCGGTGACCGAGACCTTTGGCAATGTCACGCTCGAGGCGATGGCGTGCGGGCTGCCGGTGGTCGCGGCGCGCGCGACGGGCAGCGCGAGCATCGTCAAGCACGGCCAGACCGGCTACCTCGTCGCGCCGGGGGCGATCAGCTTGTTCGCCGACGACCTCGAACAATATTGCCGCGATGCGGGTTTGCGCGCCGCGCATGGCGCGGCGGCCGAGCAGGAAAGCGGCGCCTATCGTTGGGACGCGATCAACCAGTCGGTCGCCGACACCTATCTGCGCCTGATCCGCCAGAAACAGCGCGTGGGCTAGAGCCATGGCGGCGGATTTGTTCGGCGACGACGCGCCCGCGCAGCCCGACAGCGCCCCCGCCGGCGCGGTGCCGCTCGCCGAGCGACTTCGCCCGAAGACCCTCGCCGAGGTCGTCGGGCAGGAGCATCTGACCGGCCCCGAAGGCGCGATCGGGCGCATGGTCGCGGCGGGCCAGCTGTCGTCGATCATCCTGTGGGGACCGCCCGGCACCGGCAAGACGACGATCGCGCGGCTGCTCGCCGAGGCCGTGGGCATGCGCTTCGCGCCGCTGTCGGCGGTTTTTTCGGGGGTCGCCGATCTCAAGAAGGCCTTCGCCGATGCCGGGAAAATGGCCGCGGCGGGAAAGCGCACCCTGCTCTTCGTCGACGAGATCCACCGCTTCAATCGCGCGCAGCAGGACGGCTTTCTGCCCTTCGTCGAGCGCGGGACGGTGGTGCTCGTCGGGGCGACGACCGAAAACCCCAGCTTCGCGCTCAACGCCGCGCTGCTCAGCCGCGCGCAGGTTCTGGTGCTGCATCGTCTCGACGAAGCGGCGCTCGAAACGCTGGTCGCGCGCGCCGAGGCCGAGGTGGGGCGCGCGCTCCCCGTCGCCGGCGAAGCGCGCACCGCGCTGATCGCGAGCGCCGACGGCGACGGCCGTTTCCTGCTCAATCAGGTCGAGACGCTGTTCGCCGCGGCGATCGACGCGCCGCTCGATGCGGCCGAACTCGCGGCGTTCTTGCATCGCCGGATGCCCGTCTATGACAAGGATCGCGACGGGCATTACAATCTGATTTCGGCGCTGCATAAGTCGCTGCGCGGATCGGACCCGCAGGCCGCGCTCTATTGGCTCGCGCGGATGCTCGTCGCGGGCGAGGAGCCGCTTTATGTGCTGCGCCGCCTCACGCGCTTCGCGAGCGAGGACATCGGCCTCGCCGACCCGCAGGCGCTCGTGCAGTGCCTCGCGGCGAAGGACGCCTATCAGTTCCTCGGGTCGCCCGAGGGCGAGCTCGCGATCGTGCAGGCGTGCCTCTACCTCGCGACGGCGCCCAAGTCGAACGCCGCCTATGCCGCGCAGAAAGGGGCGTGGGCGGCGGCGCGCGAGACGGGCAGCCTCGCGCCCCCCGCGAACATCCTCAACGCGCCGACCAAGCTGATGAAAGATCTGGGCTATGGCGCGGGCTACAGCTATGATCATGACGCGCCCGAGGGCTTTTCGGGCGACAATTACTGGCCCGATGAAATGGCCCCCGCGACCTTCTATCGCCCCGTCGATCGCGGCTTCGAAGCGCGCATCGCCGAACGCCTCGCCTGGTGGGACGCGCGGCGGAAAGAGCGCAAAGAATGACATTCAACCTAAGAACGGTGTCCTAGCGTTTGCTTCGCGATACCATGGGGCAGGATGGTTCATGCGCGAAAACCGGGTCCGCGACGCGACGATATAGATAGAGAGACGGCGTCGCCTCCAGCATTCGATAATTCCGATCGAGGAAATCGCGAATTTCCGGCCTTCTCAGGAAAAATCCGCGCACGTCAAAGGATGCAGGTTGATAGATATAATTCGGCTGGCGTTCGAACGCGATCAGCGCGGGCCGGGAGCATCTGATTTCGAGGGCGGCTTCTTTCTGTATCCGGACAGAAAGTTGTCGGAGCGGTTCGGGATTCGGACCAAGGATCTCTGCATGTGCGATCGCCGGAATCATCCAGAAAGCATAGAGGCGCGACGGCCAGACCAGCCCATGATCCTCGAGGTTCGGCCATGCCCACATCGGATCCGATGAGACGATATAGACAGCCTCGCCCTTGGGGATTGTGGCGAGCACGGGATCGATCTCGGGCCGAAAGAGATTGTGGTAGGAACCGGACAGGGCAGGCAGCACGAACGGTAGTGCCATGATCGCCAGTCCGCCCGGTATCCACCGCCTCGCGACGAGGCCGACCGCCAATCCCGCAGCCATGCCCAGGGTGCCGGTCACCGGGATCGAATGATAGAGCCAGCCCTTGTGCTGGATGAGGTAGGCAAGCGTGAACGCCATGGCGGCGATCAGCAGCGCTACGATCAGGGGATCGCCCCGCTTCGCTATATCCGCACGCAAGATCAGGAGGAAGATGGCGATGCATGTCCAGACCTTTACCCAAGGCCGGATGAGCAGCATGTGCCACGACGCATCATAGCCGTGATAGGCCGTATTCACCATGGGGACAATATTTCCGAAGAAGTCGGGCGCGAACAGCGGAACGCTGACGGCATAGGCCAGCGCGCAAGCGGCCAAGGTCAATGTTTCGAGGCGGATGGGGCGCCAATCCCGGCCTCCTCGCGCCAGCAGCCACAATTCGAGCGAGAGGGGAACCAGCACGAAATAATGCTTCAACGCGAACCCGAAAGCGGCGATTACCGCGACCGTCAGCACCACGGGCCCCGATACGATGGACCCGGACAATCGCCGGGCGATCAAGGCGGCATAGGGCAGTGTGCAAATCAGCGCCAACTGTTCGCGCTGACCGAAGTCGTAGAGCGGCACGATAGTGCAAAGCCCGAACGCCAGCGCCATAATCAGGAAGCGATGCAGCGGCTTGCGCGTTCGATACAGGTGTCCCAGCAAGATTGATGACAGCGCCGCCGCACCTATGATGAAGGATAGCAGAAGGCGAAAAGGTGATATTCCTGTCAGGTCGGCGACATATTGGACGGGAATCGCGGACCAGAACCATAGCGGCGGATTGATTTCCCAAATGTCCCGATAAAGGACCGCGCCATCTAGAATTTTGCGCGCGATCCAGAATTGCCAAACGACGTCGTGTGTGAAGGATATCCCGCGCAGAGCGATCCAGGTTACAAGCGCGACAAACCCCAATGCCAGTTCCGGCGTATGGCGGGCGAGCATGGCAGAGAGGGAGCCTGCGCTAGGTCCTGCGCTGGTGTCGCCGAAAGCGAGGGTCCGTGAGAGATAGAAGAACAGCACGGAATACAACGTGATCGCCGCGAGATGGAGCAGTGGATTTTCCGCGAAACCCGCCGCTCGGCCTGCAAATAGCAGAAGCAGGTTGGCTATGTAGGCTAGGATGAATGCCCCCAGAAAACGAGCGAATTCGGCCGGGCTGGCTGAATTCGGCACCGCGAAGGTCCAGTTCCGGTTCAGTAAATAAGACAGGGTAAGGCCTGCGGCATACCCCAGGGCGTTCGCGCCATAATCGCCTGCGCCCATATGCAGTGCGATCAAGAGGACCGCGAGGCCGAGGGCCGTGTTGAGGATACCGACCAGCGCGAAGCGGATGAGCGTCATCGCTGGATCACTCACCGCGCCGTTAGGGAATATTGCGCTCCCAGCGGCAGGCGAACCAGCGCGGGTTCCAGAACACGCAGGGCCGAGAGGAAGCCCGGAAAAAAGAGCCGGTAATCGATACGGACGTGCCGGAAACCGGCCGCGAGGAGGCGTTTCCGCATCTCCGGCGCGGAAATCAGAACTGCATTTTCATCGAACGGGCAGTTGTTAACCGCGTGGCGAGTAAGCGGATTCCAGGGGTTATGCTCGAACAGCAGCAGGATGCCGCCAGCGCTCAGTCGCTCGCGGAGTTGCGACAGTAGGGGAATATGGGTTTCTGTATGGATATGATGGAAGACGCACGATGTGAAAATCAGATCAAACGAGCCAAGGTCGGAGGGAATGTGCAGCCCGTCATAGACCCGAAATTCGGTATCGGCGGCTCCTTGACGTTTGCATTGGGAGAGTGATTTTTCCGACACGTCCAGACAGGTGATTTCGGCATTTGGGAATATCTCACGCATGGGTTTGAGCGAGTTGCCGATGCCGGCGCCGAAATCCATGATCCTGCCGGCGGACAAACCGGTGCCCTCCACTATCTTTCGCGCCTCGACGATTTTATATCGGGCGAAAAAATCGACATCCTCCCCGCTCAGGCGAATGGACTTGGCGTGCTGGGCACGGTAATCGGACGCGACAGCGTCGAACTCGGCTTCAGGCATGGATGGTGCGCTCTTTCGGCTGACCGTCCTTCTCTTGCGGGAGCGCCGAAGTTTTGTGAGTACGGATTTCATCTATGATGAATAACGGACGCGATTTGGACTCCATGTATAAGCGCCCGAGATATTCACCGAAGACACCCAGAACGATTAGCTGAACACTGCCGAGTATGAGGATCAGGCCGGCTAGGCTGGTCCAGCCGGGCATCACATTGCCGAGAAGGTAGGACACAAGCACCCAGGACACGGTCACGAAGCCCATAGCGCCCGCCATCAGGCCCAGATACGTTGTCATTCGCAGGGGCAACGTCGAAAAGCTGGTCACCGCGTCCAGGGCGAAAGCGATCATCTTCTTGAGCGGATAGCCGCTTTCCCCCGCGAAGCGGGCGTCGCGCTCATAGGACAAGGCCGCCTGGCTAAAGCCGATCCAGCTGACCATTCCGCGGATGAAGCGGAACCGTTCCGGCATGGCGTTCAACTGATGGACGACGCGGCGGCTCATGATACGGAAATCGCCGGTATCCGAAGGGATAGGAACATCGACCATGCGTTGGAGCAGCCGATAGAACAAGCTCGCCGACGCGCGTTTGAACAGGGTTTCCCCGGCTCTGTTGATCCGTTGGCCATAAACCACATCATAGCCTTCAGCCATCTTGTCCAGCATTGCAGGCAATAATTCCGGCGGGTCCTGCAGATCGGCATCCATGACCATCACGATGTTGCCACGACATATTTTCAAGCCCGCGCTGAGCGCGAGCTGGTGGCCGTGGTTGCGCGCCAGATTTACCGCAACGATATGCGGCGACTGATCCGCGAACGCGGCCATGATCGGCCAGGTCCGGTCGCGGGAGCCGTCGTTGATGAGAATGATCTCGTAGTGATCGCCGACCGTCTCCACACAGACAGCCGTCACCCGCGCAATGAGTTGTTCAAGATTCTCCGCTTCGTTGAAGCAGGGAATGACGACCGAAAGGGTGGGCGCCATTTCTCGGCTACCCGACGTTCCATCGCTTTCGTTGATGACCCAGCGGCGTAACGGCGATACTATCATCTCGACTGTTTCCCACCTTCTATCTCACTATCGAAGGGGCTGCCAATACGCTCCGCGGCCCGGCGATATGTTGGAAAAGATAAGTAGAAAATGGTAAATTAATTGTGAAGGACGTCGTCGATGTGGACGCCCGACGCGGCGAAACCTCAATCCCCCAGATCCACCCCATTCGCTTCCGCCCATGCTCGATACTGCCCGCGCGGGTCGGATGAGGGGCGGGTGAGGATCGCCGGAATGTCGGTGCGCAGGGCGGCGAGGTCGAGCGAGCGGATCATCGCTTTTACGGGGGCGACGCCGGCGGGGGTGATCGACAGCCGTTCGATTCCGACGCCCAGCAGCGCCATCGCTTCGAGCGGCCGGCCGCCCATCTCGCCGCACACGCCCAGCGCGACCTTCGTTCCCGACACCAGCTTCACGACGCGCGCGATGTAGCGCATCACCGTCGGCGACAGCCAGTCGTAGCGCTCGGCGAGGCGCGGGTGTGCGCGGTCGGCGGCGAAGAGGAATTGCGTGAGGTCGTTGGTACCGATCGACAGAAAGTCGAGGTGCGGCAGCATCAGGTCGAGCGTCTCGACGAGCCCCGGCACCTCGAGCATCGCGCCATAGCGGATCGCGGCGGGCAATTTCTTGCCGCGGCTGGCGAGCCAGGCGCGCTGGCCGACGAACAGCTTGCGCGCCGCTTCATATTCCCACGGTTCGGAGACCATCGGAAACATGACGTTGAGCGTGCGCCCCGCCGCGGCTTCGATCAGCGCGCGCGCCTGGACCTTCAGCAGCCCTTCGCGTTCGAGCGCGAGGCGCAGCGCGCGCCAACCCATCGCCGGATTTTCCTCCAGCGCCTCGTCGTCGACGTTCATATAGGGCAGCGCCTTGTCGCCGCCGATATCGACCGTGCGAAAGATCACCGGCCGGTCGCCCGCCGCGTCGAGCACGTCGCGATAGAGCCGCTGCTGGCGCTCGCGCTGGGGCAGCGTCGCCGAGACGAGGAACTGGAATTCGGTACGGAACAGCCCGATGCCGCGCGCGCCGGTGAGGTCGAGCGCCGCGACGTCTTCGCGCAGCCCCGCATTGATCATCAGCTCGATCGGCACGCCGTCCTTCGTCACCGCGGGCAGATCGCGCAGCACGGCGAGGTTGGCGCGTCGCTTTTGCGAGATTTCGAGCTTGGCGTCGAACGCCTCCTGCACCGCGGGGGTCGGCCGCACGTGGAGCGCGCCCGCGCCCGCGTCGAGCAGCAGCAGGTCGCCCTCGCGGATCGAGGTGCGCACGTCGCGGACGCGGCCGAGCACGGGCACGCCCATCGCGCGCGCCACGATGATGACGTGCGCGGTCAGCGATCCTTCCTCGAGCACGACTCCTTTCAGGCGGCGGCGGTCATATTCGAGCAGCTCGGCGGGGCCGAGGTTGCGCGCGATCAGAATCGAATCGTGGCGCAGGCCGAGCTGCGCCGCAGTGCCCATCTGCCCCGACACGATGCGGATCAGCCGGTTCGACAGATCTTCCAGATCGTGCATGCGGTCGCGCAGCAGCGGGTCGTCGATCTGGCGCATGCGCATCCGGGTGCGTTGCTGGACGCGCTCGATCGCCGCCTCGGCGGTCAGCCCGCTGTCGATCGCTTCGTTGATCCGCCGCGACCAACCTTCGTCATAGGCGAACATCTTGTAGGTCTCGAGCACCTCTTCATGCTCGCCGCCAATGCCGAATTCGGCCTGGCTCGCCATGCGGTCGATCTGCTCCCGCATCTTGTCGAAGGCGGCATAGACGCGGTGGCGCTCGGCCTCGATGTCCTCGGCCATCGTATGTTCGATGGTGACGCGCGGCTGGTGATAGACGGCGACGCCCTCGCCCATGCCGTCGACGAGCTTTTGCCCGGTCAGTCGCTGCGAGGTCTGGTCGGCCTCGGCGGCCTGGGCGCGCGCGGCGGTGTCGATCAGGTCGGCGTTGGCGATCAGTTCGGAGAGGACCATGGCCACCGTCTGCAGCGTCTCGATCTCGATCTCTTCGTAGCGGCGCGGGTCCGAATGCTGGACGCAGAGCACGCCGACGGCCTGTTCGCGCCGGATGATCGGGACGCCCGCGAAGCTGTGGAACAATTCCTCGCCCGTTTCGGGGCGATAGGAAAAGTCGGGGTGCGCGGCGGCTTCGTCGAGGTTCAGCGTCTCGATCTGCTGCGCGATCGTGCCGACGAGGCCTTCGCCGAGCGCGAGGCGCGTGACGTGCACCGCCTCCTGCTTCAGCCCGCGCGTCGCATAAAGTTCGAGCGCGCCGTCGCGCAGCAGATAGATCGAGCAGACCTCGCTATCGAGGCATTCGCCGATGATCCCGACGACCTGATTGAGCTTGCCCTGCGCGTTGGTGCGCGATGCCATCACCTCGTGGAGCCGGGTGAGGATGGTGCGGGCCGACTGCGCGGCGGTGGTCGGCGGAGGAGGCGCGTTGGTCATCGCCACCCTGCTAACAGAAGCCGGGGGCGAGCGCTATCGCTCCGCGCATCCTTTGATCGTCCCCCGCCGCGCGGGTGGCGGGGCGCGAAAGGACCGCCCCGATCAGCTTCCGGTCGTCGGCGGGTTCACCCCGGCGGTCGTGGTATCGACCGGACCCGCCGGTTCGGCGGGCGCCGCCGACGACGGCGCATAGACGGCCGCGCTCGGCGCATATTGGGCGTCCCACGCCGCGACGTCGGCCTGATATTTGGCATAGGCCTCGTAGAAATCGAGGAAGGGTTGGTCGAGCTTGGCGAGATTGGCGGGCGCCTGCTCGATCACTTGCGCACTCGGCGTCGACGACACGACCTGCGCGACCTCGTTCGCGCGCGCGCAAAAGTCGCGCTGCGCAGGGGGCTGCGCGAAATAGTTGAACAGCTGGGTCGACAACCGGTCGCGCGCGGCGATGCCGTTGGTGCCATTTTCCTTGCCGAGCTGCGCGATCACCGTCTTTTCGGTCGACTTGATCGGTTTGGCGTGCGTCTTGATGATATTGTTATAGGCGGCGACGAGCGTCTGTTCCTCGGCGCCGCGGCACCCGATCGCCGCGACGTTGAGCGCGATCTTGAGCTGCCAGAAGGCGCGGTCGCCGCTGACATTGCTGTTCATCGTCTGGAAATGCCCGTCGAGGCCGCGCATCGGCAGGATCTGGGTCAGCGAGGCGTAATTGGGGGGCGTCGGTCGCGGTGGGATGACGACCGCAACCGGTTCGGGCGGCGGCGGTGGTGGTGCGACCGGCTTGGGGGCGCAGGCAGCGACGCTTGCCAAGAGCCCTATAGCGATGATCTTGCGCGACAAATTCATGATGCTCTCCCCGACCGCAAATGTCATGCGGCCTTAACCCCGATTGTTCAAGGCCGCTTCGGCCTGTTGCACCAGCGATGCGACGATTTCCGCCACCGTCTCTTCGCCTGTTACCATACCGACCGATTGCCCGGCCATTAACGAGCCGTTTTCGACGTCGCCGTCGATCACCGCGCGGCGCAGCGCGCCCGCCCAATAATGCTCGATCTGCAGCTGCGCCTCGGCCATGTCGACATCGCCCGCGTCGAGGCTGCCCGCGACCTCGCGCTGCTTCATCGTAAAGGCTTCGGTCCCGGCGTTCTTGAGCGCGCGGACCGGGATCACCGGCAGGCGCGGGTCGATCTGGACGCTGGCGATCGCATCGCGCGCCGAGGCGCGAATGAACGCCCTTTTGAAATTGGGATGCGCGATGCTCTCCTTTGCGCAGACGAAGCGCGTACCGAGCTGGACGCCCGACGCCCCCATTTCGAGATAGCCCGCGATCGCCTCGCCGCGGCCGATGCCGCCCGCGACGAAGATCGGCAGTTCGTCCGCTAATGCGGGCAGGATTTCCTGCGCCAGCACGCTCGTCGAAACGGGGCCGATATGGCCGCCCGCCTCCATCCCTTCGATCACCAGCGCATCGACGCCCGAGCGCATCAGCTTCTTCGCGAGCGCGAGCGTCGGGGCGAAGCAGATCACCTTGGCGCCGGATGCCTTGATCGCCTCGAGGCTGCCCTTGGGCGGCAGGCCGCCCGCGAGCACGACATGGCCGACGCCATGTTTGGCGCACACATCGATCAGCTCGAACAGCTGCGGGTGCATGGTGATCAGGTTGACGCCGAAATTGCGCGTCGCGAGCGCCTTCGTCGCGGCGATCTCGGTGTCCAGAAGCTCGGGGGTCATCGCCCCGCACGCGATCACGCCAAAGCCGCCCGCATTGCTGATCGCGCTCACGAGATGGCGCTCCGAGACCCAGCTCATCGCACCGCACAGAATGGCGTGGTCGCTGCCGAGCAACTCGGTCCCGCGCGCCATCAGATCATGTAATTTGCTCATCGATGCGCCTTTGCCAGCCCAGCGCGGCGGGCGCAATCGGGTCTCGGCGAAGCGAGAGGGCGCGGGGCATCTTTTTTGCCTTCCGTTTCATCGCGGCAACGCATGCTTTCGGCGCAAATAGCAATTCCATCATTGTCAATTAAAACAGTTGATATAAACCTCCCGGGCGAATCTTCCATATGTCAGGGAAAGGAACGACATGACCGACACAGCAGGTGACCGGGGCAACCGCGAGCCGGTTCCCCGCGCGGTGCAGACCGTGCTCGACGCGCTCGAGAGGCTGCGCTTCGGCGCGATCCAGCTCACCGTCCACGAGGGCAAGCTGGTCCAGGTCGATGTGACCGAGCGCCACCGCTACCCCAATTGACCCCCTCCCTCGAAAGGGCCTGACCCTTTCGCGCCTGCCGCAGACCGGACCGCCGGATGTGGCAATTTTCTTGCAACAGGAAATTGCCATGACTGCCAATCGACTCTCCGCCCGCCGACGGTTTTCGGCGGCCTCTTTCACCCTCGCACTTCTTCTTGCGCTCGCCGCCGAGCCCACCGCCGCTGCCGAAACGAAGGGCGACGAGGATGCCACCGCCGCCGCCGTGCCGGCGGATAGCGGAGAGGCCATCACCGTCACCGCGCGCCGCCGCGCCGAGACGGCACAGGAGGTTCCGATCGCCATTTCGGTGGTGGGCGGCGACCAGATCGACAATACGGGCAGCTTCAACGTCGGCCGGCTGCAGCAGCTTGCACCGGCGCTGCAATTCTATTCGTCGAACCCGCGCAACAGTGCGGTCAACATCCGCGGCCTCGGCGCGCCCTTCGGCCTCACCAACGACGGGATCGAGCAGGGCGTCGGCATCTATGTCGACGATGTCTATTATGCGCGCGTCGCTTCCTCGACCTTTGATTTCCTCGACGTCGCGCAGATCGAGGTGCTGCGCGGGCCACAGGGCACGCTCTATGGCAAGAACACGACCGCGGGCGCGATCAACATCACGACCAACCAGCCTACGTTCGATTTCGAGGGCAAGGCCGAGCTTAGTATCGGCAACCTCGGCTTTCAGCAGGCGAAGGGGGCCGTGTCGGGGCCGCTGACCGATGTGCTCGCCGCGCGTATCGCGGTGTCGGCGACCAGCCGCCGCGGTACGATCTATAATGTGACCACCGATCGCTGGGTCCAGAGCCAGGACAATATCGGCGTGCGCGGCCAGCTGCTCTGGCGGCCGACCGATACGCTCGACGTCACGCTGACCGGCGACTGGAACCGGCAGGATGCCGTGTGCTGCGGTTCGGTTTTCGTCCGCACCGGTGCGACGCAGCGCCCGTTGAATCGTCAGTTCGCCGCGCTCGCGGCGGCGCAGGGCTATGCCCCGCCCAGCACCGATCCTTACGACCGGCTGACCGACCTCGACGCCAACCTGAATGCCGGAAACGAAATCGGCGGCGCGGCGCTGCGCGTCAAATGGGATGTCGGACCCGGCACGCTGACTTCGATCAGCGCTTGGCGCTATTGGGACTGGCAGCCCGAGAACGACCGCGACTTCACTGGCCTGCCGATCGTCACCAAGTCGCAGAATCCGTCGCAACAGAATCAGTATACGCAGGAACTGCGCTATAATTATGCTGGCGATCGCTTCGATTTCGTCGTCGGCGGGTTCGGCTTTTACCAGCGGATCGATACCCAAGGCACCGAACAACATGGCGCCGCGTCGAGCCGCTGGACGATCAATCCGTCGAACCCGCTGTCGAACGATCCATCGGTGCTCGACGGGCTGACCGCGATCAACACCCAATCTCTGAAGAACAGCAGCTTCGCGCTGTTCGGGCAATTGAGCTGGAAACTGACCGACAGCGTCACCATCCAGCCCGGCCTGCGGCTCAATTACGACAAGAAGGACGGCTATTATCAACGGCTGGTCTTTGCCGGCGACGGCTCGCCGGTGACTGCGGACCTCGCCGATCCGGTGTCGGCGGCGCGGCTCGCGGTGTTCAGCCCGCAGGAATATGCGCCGTCCTTCAGCGACTGGAACGTCAGCTATGACCTGACCGCGAGCTGGAAGGTCGTGCCCGACCTCCTGCTCTATGCCACCTATGCCAAGACCTTCAAATCGGGCGGCATCAATCAGAATGGCGTACCGAATGGCAGCGACGGGACGCCGCTGCTCGCCGCTGCGACGATCAAGCCCGAAGCGGTGCGTCACTATGAAATCGGGGCAAAGACCGAGTTCTGGGACCGGCGCGGCACCTTCAACCTGTCGATCTTTCGCACCGACATCAAAGATTATCAGGCGAATGTGAACAACGGCCAATATGGCGTGCTGCGCGGCTATCTCGCCAATGCCGGCGAGGTGCGCACGCAGGGGATCGAGGGCGATTTCTCGATCCGGCCGAGCGAGCGCTTTCGCGCTTATGCGAGCGGCGCCTATACCGACGCCAAATATATCCGTTTCGCCGATGCGCCGTGCCCGCCCGAACTGTCGGGGGGGACGACGGTCGGCGACGGGCAGGTGCCGAGTGCGCCGGGAACCGCGGGCGGGCTGAGCCCCGCCAATTGCGACATTTCGGGCCAGCGATTGCCGGGGGTGTCGAAATGGGCGTTCAGCTATGGCGCTGAAGTCAATGCGCCGGCCCGGCTGTTCGCGCAGGAGGGACAGGTCTATTTCGGCTATGACGGCAGCTATCGATCCGACTGGTCCTCGAACGCATCGCCCTCGGCCTATACGTGGATCGAGGGCTATGCGCTGTCGAATTTCCGCGCAGGCTTTCGCGGCGATGCTGGACTCGACATTTTTGCCTGGGTTCGCAACGCTTTTGACCGCAAATATCTCGACCAGCTCTTCGTCGGTCCGGGCAATACCGGGCTGATCACCGGCTTGCCGGGCGATCCGCGAAGCTGGGGCGGGACGATCAAGGCGCGCTTTTGATGGCGCGCACGAAAAAGGGGCCGTCCCGGCGCGGGGCGGCCCCTTTTTCGTGCAGCCCGTCAGCGCTGCTGGTCGCGGTCGCGATCGGGCTGATCGCGGCGGGGCTGTTCGCCCTGCTGGCGGTCCTGGCCGCCCTGCTGCTGTTGCTGGCGGTCCGGGTTCCGGTCCGTCTTCTGGGGGTTCTGGCCTTGCTGATTCTGGTTGGCCATTTTCCGTCTCCTGCAAAGTGCCGCGGTCATGCCATCACGGCCGCGGACCCCTGCGAAACCCGTGAGGGCGGGCATTGTTTCCGGCGATGCGGCAAGGCGTTGCGCGCGTGCGCCGGCCGCGGCCGCCGCCGTACGACTAATCGGCCCGATCAATCACTCAATCCATCTTATTCGGTTTTGGCGAAACGCGCCCCCGCGCCTATCCTGCCCGGGCCAAAGCGAAAGGATGCGCGCCATCGACTCACGCTTTTCCGCGACGACTCCAGCCAGCGACGCCGGCACTCGCGCGCTCGTCATGCGCCGGTCATCGCGGCGCGCCACGAAAATCAGCCGGATCAAAAGAGGAGAGACAGCATGAACGACCCGACCCCCATCGACCCCGAAAAGGGATGTCCGATCCATCAGCCCGGCGGCGTTCGCGCGCTGCTCGGCCGGACCAACAAGGACTGGTGGCCCGAAATGCTCGCCACCGAAATCCTCAACCCCAACGGCCCGTCGAACCCGATGGGCGACGATTTCGACTATGCGGAGGCGTTCAAGTCGCTCGACTATCAGGCGCTGAAGGACGACCTCAAGGCGCTGATGACCGACAGCCAGCCGTGGTGGCCCGCCGACTATGGTCATTACGGTCCCTTCTTCATCCGCATGGCGTGGCACGCCGCGGGCACCTATCGCACCGCCGACGGCCGCGGCGGCGCCAACAGCGGGCAACAGCGCTTCGCGCCGCTCGACAGCTGGCCCGACAATGGCAATCTCGACAAGGCGCGGCGCCTGCTTTGGCCGATCAAGCAGAAATATGGCAACAAGATCAGCTGGGCCGACCTGTTCATCCTGACCGGCAATGTCGCGATCGAAAGCATGGGCGGGCCGGTTTTCGGCTTCGGCGGCGGCCGCGCCGACGTCTATGAGCCCGAACGCGACATCTATTGGGGCAGCGAAGACAAGTGGGTCAACGAAGGCGTGCAGACCCGCATCGCGCCCGAGCACGGGATGCACGAAATCGAAGGCCCGCTCGCCGCGATCCAGATGGGGCTGATCTACGTCAATCCCGAAGGGCCCGGCGGCAACGCCGATCCGCTGCAATCGGCGCGCGACATCAAGGAAACCTTTCATCGCATGGCGATGGACCATGAAGAGACCGTCGCACTGACCGCCGGTGGCCACACATTCGGCAAGGCGCACGGCAATGGCGACCCGTCGCTGCTCGGCGCCGCGCCCGCGGGCGGCGACCTCGCGGCGCAGGGTTTCGGCTGGGTCAGCGGCCACGAAAGCGGCGGTGTCGGCGAACATGCGGTGACCAGCGGCCTCGAAGGCGCGTGGGTCAACACGCCGACCCAGTGGAGCGAGAATTATTTTCGCCTGCTGCTCGACTATGACTATGAGCTGGTGACGTCCCCGGCGGGCGCGCGGCAATGGCAGCCGATCGACCAGAAGGAAGAGGATATGGCCCCGGCGGCCTGGGATTCGTCCAAGAAGGTCCCGACGATGATGACGACCGCCGACATGGCGCTGAAGGTCGACCCGGAGCTGCGCAAGATCAGCGAGAAATTCCGCGCCGACCATGAAGCGTTCAAGGATGCCTTCGCGCGCGCCTGGTTCAAGCTGACGCACCGCGATATGGGGCCGAAGATCCGCTATCTCGGCCCCGAAGTCCCCGACGAAGATCTGATCTGGCAGGACCCGGTCCCCGCCGGCACCATGCCGTCGGACGCCGATGTGCAGGCGGTGAAGGAAAAGATCGCGGCGAGCGGCCTGACCGTCAGCCAGCTGATCAAGACCGCCTGGGCGTCGGCGAGCACCTATCGCAAGTCCGACTATCGCGGCGGCGCCAACGGAGCGCGCATCCGCCTCGCGCCGCAGAAGGACTGGGAGGTCAACGAGCCGGCGATGCTGACGAAGGTGCTGGACACGCTCGACGGCCTGCGCGGCAACCTGTCGATGGCCGACGCGATTGTGCTCGGCGGCGTCGTCGGCCTCGAAAGGGCGATCAAGGATGCGGGCTTCAACGTGCCGGTGCCCTTCATCGGCGGCCGCGGCGATGCGAGTGCGGAACAGACCGACGCCGACAGCTTTGCGGTGATGGAACCCGAAGCCGACGCTTTCCGCAATTATGTCGGCAAGAAGAAGCTGGCGGTGCGGATCGAGGATATGATGCTCGACCGCGCCTCGCTACTCGGCCTTTCGGTGCCCGAGATGACCGTGCTGATCGGCGGGCTGCGCGTGCTCGGCGCCAATCACGGCGAGCGCGGGCACGGCCATTTCACCAAGCGGTCGGGCCAGCTGACCAACGATTTCTTCGTCAACCTGCTCGACATGACCAATGTCTGGAAGGCGGTCGAGGGATCGGACGACCAGGAATATATCGCGACCGACCGCAAGGCCGGGCACGAAACCTGGCGCGCGACCCGCGCCGACCTGGTCTTCGGTTCCAATTCGGAGCTGCGTGCGGTCGCCGAAGTCTATGCCGAAAACGGCAATGAGGAAAAGTTCGTGAAGGACTTCGTCAAAGCCTGGACCAAGGTGATGAACGCCGACCGTTTCGACCTCGCTTGACGGTTCGGGAGCGCCGGCCGCCTGCCGGCGGCGCTCCCCCTCCGGCCTGACGACGGGTCGCGACCCGCCTCCGGGGACATGGGCCCGGGGGCGGGTCTTCTTTTACCATCCATGTTAACGCCGTAAATTTCTCCTTGATCCCGGCGCTGCGCATCGATAATGTTAACATCGAAAACATTGCGGTGAAGGCCAGTTCGCCAATCGATGCGACAGGAGAAGGACAATGAAATCATTGCTCTACGCGGTCGGCCCGCTGATCTTCGATTCGCTTGGCGTGATCGCCTTTGCCGTCCTGCTGGCGCTCGGCGCCGGCGTGGTTCCCGCGACGATCGCTGGCACCGTCGCGGCGCTCGCCGTGGTCGGTTGGGAGATGGCGCGCGGCAGGCGGCCGGTGCCGCTGCAATGGATCAGCCTCGCGATGGTGCTCTTCTCGGCGGCGGCAACCTTGCTCACCGGCGATCCGCGCTTCGTGATGGCGAAGCCGACGATCGTCTATCTGATCGTCGGCGCGGCGATGCTGCGTCGCGGCTGGATGAACCGCTATATTCCGCCCGAGCAGATCGCGCTGGTCGGCGACGTGATGGAGCGTTTCGGCTTCGTCTGGGCGGCGATGATGTTCGCGACCGCAGCGGCCAATCTTGTCGTCGCGCTGACCTTCACCGCCTGGTGGCCGCTCTTCATCGGCGTCGTCCCGCTCGCCTCGAAATTCGGGCTATTCGCGATCCACTTCGCAACCGTGCAGATGATCGGCAAGGCGCGGCAGCGTCGCCGCGAGGGCATGGGGGCGCCCCGCCCGAGCCCGTCGGTCGCGTCCTAGTCTGCGTCGAGGCCGTAAGCGGTGTGCAGCACGCGCACCGCGAGTTCGGTTTCGTCCTCGTCGATCAGCACACTGACCTTGATCTCGCTGGTCGAGATCGCCTGGATGTTGATCCCGCGGTCGGCGAGCGCGCGGAACATGGTGCTCGCGACGCCGGCGTGGCTCTTCATGCCGACGCCGACGACGCTGATCTTGGCGACCTTGTCGTCGCTGAGGATGCGGTTGAAACCGATCTTTTCCTTTTCGGATTCGAGCAGGTCGATCGAGCGGAGCAGGTCGGCGGCGGGGACGGTGAAGGTCACGTCGGTCTCGCCCTTGTCGCGCCCGACATTCTGGATGATCATGTCGACGTTGATCCCCGCCGCGGCGAGCGGGCCGAAGATGTTGGCGACGCCGCCCGGTCGGTCGGGCACGCGCGTGACGATGACCTTTGCTTCATTCTTGTCGTGGGCGATGCCGGTGATCAGCTGCCGTTCCATCTGGACTTCCTCTATTTCCTCGTCGCTGACGATCATCGTGCCGACCTTGGGCGCCTCGTCGCCGTCGACGAAGCTCGAAAGCACCTGCACGCGCACGCCCTCTTTCATCGCGAGCCCCACCGAGCGCGTCTGGAGCACCTTGGCGCCGACGCTCGCGAGTTCGAGCATTTCCTCATAGGTGACATAGTCGAGCTTCTTCGCGCGCGCGACGATACGCGGGTCGGTGGTATAGACGCCGTCGACGTCGGTGTAGATGTCGCAGCGGTCGGCCTTCACCGCCGCCGCGACCGCGACCGCGCTGGTGTCCGATCCGCCGCGGCCGAGCGTCGAGACGCGGCCGTCGTCCATCATCCCCTGAAAGCCCGGGATCACCGCGACCTCGCCGCGCCCCATCGCCGCAAGCAGCGCGCCGGTTTCGATATCGGCGATACGCGCGCGGGCGTGCGCTTCCTCGGTGCGGATCGGCATCTGCCAGCCGAGCCAGCTGCGCGCCGGGACACCCATCGCCTGCAGGGTGAGCGCGAGCAGGCCCGAGGTCACCTGCTCGCCCGCGGCGACGACGACGTCATATTCGGCGGGGTCGTAGCGCGGGTTCGCCTCGCGGCAGAAATTCACCAGCCGGTCGGTTTCGCCGGCCATTGCCGACACGACGACCGCAACCTCGTTGCCCTGCGCGACCTCGCGCGCGACGAGCCGTGCGACGGTGCGAATCCGCTCGGTGCCCGCCATCGACGTGCCCCCGAATTTCATCACGATCCGCGCCATCTCGCCTGCCTTCTTTCCCTGGTTTCAGCGGCAACTTTTTCGGAGTTTTCCGCGAGCTTCGCGCTGTTAGGGAAGGGGGCGGGCGATGGCAAGGCGGCGATTATCCTCTGGGGATATATTTTCTTCGCCCGGCGCAATCAAAAGCGGCGATCCGCACGCCCAATGCCCGTCATCAGGTAATTATCTTGCGTCGGCGCGCGCGCGGTGCCAATTCTCGCGCATGACGACAGCCACGATCCACCCGCACGAAGCCGCGCACTTCGGGGCGCTCGCCCCCGACTGGTGGGACCCGCACGGCTCGTCGGCGATGCTCCACCGGCTCAATCCGGTGCGCCTCCGATATATTCGTGAGCAGCTCGACGCGCATTGGCACGTCGATGCCCGCGAGCGCCATCCGCTCGCCGGCAAGCGCGCGCTCGACGTGGGTTGTGGTGCGGGCCTGCTCGCCGAACCGCTCGCGCGGCTGGGAGCCGCGGTGACGGGAGTCGACGCGGCGCCCGAAAATATCGCCGCGGCACAGAGCCATGCGGCGGGGCAGGGACTGGCGATCGCCTATCATGCCGGGGAATTGTCGGCGCTGCCGCCCGCGACGTTCGACCTCGTCACTTCGATGGAGGTGGTCGAGCATGTCGCCGATCCGGCGGCCTTCATCGGCGAACTCGCCGCGCGGCTTGCGCCGGCGGGATTGATGATCCTCTCGACCCCCAACCGCACCATGCTGTCGAAGCTCTTGCTCGTCGAGGCCGCCGAGCGCCTCGGCGCGGTGCCGCGCGGCACGCACGACTGGGACCAGTTTCTGAGGCCCGACGAACTCGAAGCCCTGCTCGACGATGCCGGGCTCGAGGTCGTCGACCGCACCGGCCTCGCGCCCTCGCCGGCGCGCGGCTTCAAGCTGGGCGGCAGCGAGGCGCTCAATTACCTGATTGCGGCGCGGCGCAGAAAATAGGGGCTGTCCCTATTTAACAAGGCGTCGCCCCCGCGAAGGCGGGGGCCGCTGTCGGTCTGTTCCGAGATGGTGGTATCGAGCCGCGGGCGCCCCCCCACCTTCGCGGGGGTTGACGCTTCGGAACGCTTCGCATTCCGCGGCGCGTCAAAAGTCGACGTCCTCGTAATATTTCGGCGGGCTGACGATCTCCATCCGCTCCGCCAGCAAGGGACGGAAGCTCGGGCGCGATTTGAGGCCCGAATACCAGCCCTTCGTCTGTTCGTGCCCGGTCCAGTCGATGCCGCCGAGATAGTCGGCGACCGAAATATGCGCGGCGGCGGCGAGGTCGGCGAGGCTCATCGTCGCACCGGCGAGCCAGGTGCGGTGGTCGATCAGATAGTCGATATAGTCGAGATGGTTGTTCGCCGCCTTCATGGCCTCGCGCAGCGCGCCGCCGTCGGGGGGCTGGCGGTGGACGATGCGCTTTTGCATCCGCTCGAACAGCAGCGGTCCGGTGACCTCGAAATAGAAATCCTGATCGAACCAGGCGACGAGGCGGCGGATCTCGGCGCGGTTCGCCGCGGTGCCGTTGATCATCGCCTTGCCTTCGACGGTCTCCTCGAAATATTCGGCGATGGCGGTGCTGTCGATCAGCACCTGCCCGCGATCCTGATCGACCATGACCGGGGTGCGCCCGGCCGGGTTGAGGTCGATGAACTCGTCGCGCCGCTCCCACGGCGACTCGCGCAGCAATTCATAGCCGACGCCTTTTTCGCCCAGCAAAAGCCGGATCTTGCGCGAAAAGGGACATAGCGGGAATTGGTAAAGCTGCCACATGATCCCCGCATTAGCGGCAGGGGGGCGCGGGGTGCAACGGCTATAGTGGGGATGGTCAGGGCCGCGCGGCGCCGCGCTCGCGTTCCCACTGCGCCGCCATGTCGCGCGCCATGTCCTTGAGGACCGGCGCATAGGCCGCGAGCGCGGCGGCCATGCTGCCCGCCATGCGCGTGCCCGCGCGCACATCGTCGCCCAGCCGCTCGCCATAATCGGGGTCGCTTCCCGCGATCTCGCCGAGCGTGGCGTCGGGCGGAATGTAAGCGGCATCGGACTCGGGGTCGATGCGCGCAACCGCTTCGGCGAGCGGGCCGACGGGAACCTGCATCAGCGCCCCGACGAGCGCTGCGAGAGTATCGGCCATCTCGTCCTGCGCGGCCGGATCGCTGAGCGTCGCGGCGGCGTCGCCGAGCGAACCTTCGCCCGCCGAGGCGGGGAGCGGTGCGGCGAGGGCGAGCAGGGGAAGGGCGATCAGGGGCAGGTGGCGCATGGCGTCATTCCTTTCGGGCGCGGACGCGGGTTTTAGCGCGCGACCTTTAGCCGACCGACGCTTTCGCTGCGCTGAACGCTGCGGACGATACGGCGAACCGCACCGCCCGCGCGACGGGTGCCTATTCGGCCGCGACCACCTCGGGCGCCGCGGCGTCGCTCAGCGGGTGCATTAGGCGGCCGACCATCTCCTTGGGGCAGACCTGCCAGAATTCGCCCTTGCGGCGGTCCCAGTCGGACAGGATTTCCTCCGACCATTTGCTGCCCGTCGCCTGCGCATGGTCGGCGATCAGCTCCTTGAGCACGCCTTCCCAATGCGCGCTGGCGAGCCGCTGCCACTGGATCGATTCGCCGTTCGCGCGGCGTTCGAAGGCGCCGTCGGCGTCGAGGACAAAGGCCATGCCGCCGGTCATGCCCGCGCCGAAGTTCGAGCCCACGGGGCCGAGGATCACTGCGGTGCCGCCGGTCATATATTCGCAGCCGTTCGCGCCGCAGCCCTCGACGACAACATTCGCGCCCGAGTTGCGCACCGCGAAGCGCTCGCCTGCCTGACCCGCGGCGAGCAGCGTGCCCGCGGTCGCGCCATAGAGGACGGTGTTGCCGACGATGCTGTTGTGCTGGCTGACCAGCGGGCTCGACACGGTCGGGCGCACGATGATGCGGCCGCCCGACAGGCCCTTGCCGACATAGTCGTTCGCGTCGCCGAACACCTCGAGCGTGATGCCCTGACAGAGGAAGGCGCCGAGCGACTGGCCCGCGGTGCCGCGCAGCCGGATCTCGACGTGGCGGTCGGCGAGGCCCTTCATGCCGAAGCGCTTGGTGACTTCGGCCGACAGGCGCGTGCCGACCGCGCGGTGCGTATTGCGGACATTATAGGTCAGCTGCATCCGCTCGCCGCGCTCGAACAGCGGCTTCGCGTCGTTCAATATCTGCGCGTCGAGGCTGTCGGGAACCGGATTGCGGAAATGCGGGCCCTTCGAGCGGCGCTGGTCGTCGGGGGCGTCGACCTTGGCGAGAATCGGATTGAGGTCGAGGTCGTCGAGATGTTCGGCGCCGCGGCTCACCTGCCGCAGCAGTTCGGTGCGGCCGATCACCTCGTCGAGGCTGCGGCAGCCGAGCTTGGCGAGGATTTCGCGCACCTCTTCGGCGATGAAGGTCATCAGGTTGATCACCTTCTCGGGGCTGCCGGTGAATTTGGCGCGCAGCTTTTCGTCCTGCGTGCAGACGCCGACCGGGCAGGTGTTCGAATGGCACTGACGCACCATGATGCAGCCCATCGCCACGAGGCTGAGCGTCCCGATGCCATATTCCTCGGCCCCGAGGATCGCCGCGATCACGATGTCGCGCCCGGTCTTGAGCCCGCCGTCGGTGCGCAGGCGGATGCGATGGCGAAGGCCGTTGAGGGTGAGCACCTGATTGACTTCGGACAGGCCCATTTCCCACGGCGTGCCCGCATATTTGATGCTCGTCTGGGGCGAGGCGCCGGTGCCGCCGGTGTTGCCCGAGACGAGGATCACGTCGGCGTGCGCCTTGGCGACGCCCGCCGCCACGGTGCCGATGCCCGCCGAGCTGACGAGCTTCACGCACACGCGCGCCCTGGGATTGATCTGCTTCAGATCGTAGATGAGCTGCGCCAGGTCCTCGATCGAATAGATGTCGTGGTGCGGCGGCGGGCTGATCAGCATCACGCCGGGCGTCGAATGGCGCAACCGCGCGATGAATTCGGTGACCTTGAAGCCGGGAAGCTGGCCGCCTTCGCCGGGCTTGGCGCCCTGTGCGACCTTGATCTCGATCTCGTCGCACGCGCCGAGATATTCGGCGGTGACGCCGAAGCGGCCGCTCGCGATCTGCTTGATGTTGCTGTTGGCATTGTCGCCGCTCGCATAGGGCTGATAGCGCGAGCTGTCCTCGCCGCCTTCGCCCGACACCGCCTTGGCGCCGATGCGGTTCATGGCGATCGCCAGCGTCTCGTGCGCCTCGGGCGACAGCGCGCCGAGCGACATGCCGGGGGTGACGAAGCGCTTGCGGATTTCGGTGATCGCCTCGACGCTGTCGAGCGCTACCCCCTGCGCCGGATAGTTGAACTCCATCAGATCGCGTAGATAGACGGGCGGCAAGTCGGCGACCCCGCGCGCGAATTGCAGGTAGGTCGAATAGCTGTCGGTGGCGACCGCGGTCTGAAGCAAGTGCATCAGCTGCGCCGAATAGGCGTGCGCTTCGCCGCCCGCGCGCTGGCGATAGAAGCCGCCGATGGGCAGCGTCGTGACGCGGCTGTCATAGGCCGCCTCATGCTTCTCGGTCGCGTTGATCAGCAGCGATTGATAGCCCTCGCCCGAAATCTTTGCCGGCATGCCGGGGAAGAGGTCGTTGACGAGCGCGCGCGACAGGCCGACCGCCTCGAAATTATAGCCGCCGCGATAGCTGGAGATCACCGCGATCCCCATCTTGGCCATGATCTTCAAAAGGCCGTCGTCGATTGCCTTGCGGAACCGCTGGCGGCATTCGTCCATCGAAAGCGCGCCGAACAGGCCGCGCGCCTGGCGGTCGGCGATCGTCGCCTCGGTCAGATAGGCATGCACGGTTGTCGCGCCGACGCCGATCAGCACCGCAAAACCGTGCGTGTCGAGCACTTCGGCCGAGCGGACGTTGACCGAGGCATAGCTGCGTAGCCCCTTGCGGACGAGGTGCGTGTGGACCGCCGCGGCGGCGAGCACCATCGCGACGCCGACGCGGTCGGGGCCGATATTCTGGTCGGACAGGAATAGCTCGCTGCGCCCCGCGCGCACCGCATCCTCGGCCTCGCGGCGGATGCGCGCGATTGCGTCGCGCAGCGTCGAGGCGTCGCCGCCTGCGGGGAAGGTGCAGTCGATATCGGCGACGGCGTCGCCGAAATAGGCGCGCAGCCGGTCCCAATCGTCACCGACGAGCACCGGCGAATCCATGACGAGGACGTGCTCGCTCTGTCCCTTTTCGTCGAGGATGTTCGCGAGGTTGGCGAAGCGCGTCTTCAGGCTCATCACATGCCGTTCGCGCAAACTGTCGATCGGCGGGTTGGTGACCTGGCTGAAGTTCTGGCGAAAGAATTGCGCGACGTGGCGGGGCTTGTCCGAAATGACGGCAAGCGGCGTATCGTCGCCCATCGAGCCGATCGCTTCCTTCGCATCCTCGACCATGGGGGAGAGGATCAGCTCCATATCCTCCATGGTGAGTCCCGCGGCGACCTGGCGGCGCAGCAGTTCGGGGCGCTCCCACTCGGGCAGGCTCGACTTGCCGCCCTTCGGCAGGTCGCGCATCGTGCGGAAACCCTTGACCCGCGCGGCATAGTCGTGCGCGCCGGCGATCTTGTCCTTGATCTTGCGATCTTCGTAGAGCGTGCCTTCGTCGAGATCGACCGCGATCATCTGACCGGGGCCGAGGCGGCCCTTCTTGCGGATGCTCGCCTCGGGCAGCACAACCATTCCGCTTTCCGATCCGACGACGAGCAGATTGTCGGCGGTCAGCGTATAGCGCAGCGGGCGCAGCGCGTTGCGGTCCATCCCCGCGACCGCCCAGCGGCCGTCGGTCATCGCGAGCGCGGCGGGGCCGTCCCACGGCTCCATGACGCTGGCGAGATAGCTGTACATCGCGGCGTGCGCGGGCGGCACGTCGGGGTCATTCGCCCAGGCTTCGGGAACGAGGATCAGCTTCGCCGTCGGCGCATCGCGCCCGGCGCGGCACAAAGTCTCGAACACCGCGTCGAGCGCAGCGGTGTCCGATGCGCCCGCCGGGATCACCGGCTTGATGTCCTCGCTATGCTCGCCGAAGGCGAGGCTCGCCATCTTGATCTCGTGGCTGCGCATCCAGTTCTTGTTGCCGCGGATCGTGTTGATCTCGCCATTGTGCGCGAGCGTGCGGAAGGGCTGGGCGAGCCACCATTGCGGGAAGGTGTTGGTCGAATAGCGCTGGTGGAAGATCGCAACGCGGCTTTCGAACTGCTTGTTCGCAAGGTCGGGATAGAAATCGGCCAGGCTCTCCGCAAGGAACAGTCCCTTGTAGATGATCGAGCGGCACGACAGGCTGCAGATATAGAAATCGGCGATCTGCGCCGCGATCACCTTCTTCTCGATGCGGCGGCGGACAAGATAGAGCTGCTTTTCGAACTCGGCGGGCGAGGCATCGCCCGGCATCGGGCCGGCGATCATGATCTGCTCGATCTCGGGACGCGTGCGCTGCGCCTTGTCGCCGATCACCGACACGTCGACCGGGACCTGGCGCCAGCCATAGATGGTATAGCCCGCCTCGATGATCTCGGACTCGACGATCGTCCGGCACGCTTCCTGCGCCGACAGGTCGGTGCGCGGCAGGAAGATCATGCCGACGGCAAGGCGGTTCGGTAGCACCTTGTGCCCCGATGCCGCGATCGCATCGTCGAAGAAGCGTTCGGGAAGGTCGACATGGATCCCCGCCCCGTCGCCGGTCTTGCCGTCGGCGTCGACCGCGCCGCGGTGCCAGACCGCGCGTAGGGCCTCGATCGCCGCCTCGACGACGCGCCGCGACGGCTTGCCGTCGGTCGCCGCGACCAGCCCGACGCCGCAGGCATCGGATTCCGTGTCGGGGCGATAGAGGCCCTCTTCGGCAAGGCGCCGGTGCTCGGGGGTGGGGAAATGGGTCATGTCTTCGTTCCTGACGGGTCGGTCCTATTCGGACGGATCGGTTTGACCGAGGCGTTCGCGCGCGGCAGCGATCGCGGCATCCTCGGCTTCATAGGCGGCGGCCGACGCGTTGGCGGCCGCGGTTTCGAGTTCCTCGACGCGCTGGCGGTCGGCGTCGGACCAATTGTCGCGGTTCCATGCGGGGTCGCCCGACGCTTCGGTCGCATCGTCCACGTCGGCCGCATCGCCATCGCTCCAGTCGTCCGAAGGCTCGTCGTCGAGCGCGGTTTCGTTCCACATCGCGCGATTGTCCTCGAGCGTCTTGACGTCGACCTTCATCATCTTCGCGAGCGTCTTCATCTCGGCATCGCTGAGGTCGGCGAGCGCGCGCTCCTTGGGCAGATCCTCGAAATCCTTTGAGATTTCCGGGGCGCGGTCGATGAATTTGAGCACCATCGGCGGGATCGCCTTGGCCATCGCCAGCACTACTTCGGGATCGGCCTGCGCGGCCATCCATTCCTGCGTATAGGCGCGGCCCGTCGGGGTCGCGAAAAAGGCGTTGAGTTCGCCGAGCTGCTCGGCCGAGAATTTGCGGGCATAGGCCTTTGCCATGCCCGCGCGCATCGGGGGCTCGAGATCGGCGAGCGCTTCGCTGATCAGCGGCTTCACGACCCTGGTGATCTGTTCTTCGCGTTCCTTGCGGTGCGGGTCGAACAGGTCTGCGATCGCGGTCTTGGTGTCCTTGTCGAGTTCGGCGATCTTGTCGCTGTCGACGCCGGTCTTGATCGACAGCATCAGGTCGGATGCGCCATCGGCCTGATCCATGATCGTCTTGAACATCTTGCCATAGAGATTGTCCATCAGCGCCTCGAGACTGCCCGAGGGGACGAGCGCCGCGGTCGTCTGCTCGGCGAGCGCCAGGCGCGCGGGCTCGATCGGCGGCAGATCGTCGGTGCCGAACATCTGTTCGATCAGCGCGATGACCTCGTCCATCTCCTTCTGCATCTTCGCCTTGGCTTCGGTGACGTCGGCGTCGCTGATCGCGGCGGGATCGGCCGCAGCCGCTGCGGTCTCGGTCGCGGCGTCCTGCGCGGCGGCGGCGGTCAGCGGCGTCAGCGCAACGGCGCTGGCAAGCAGAAACGATTTCAACGTCGACATTGGTGATTCCCTCCCCTGTTGGTCAGGCCGCCTTCTTTTCGCTTTTCGCCTTCGCCTTCAACCATTTCGACATTTGCTCGCTGACGTCGCGGCCGTCGCGGATGCCCCACACGACCAGGCTGGCGCCGCGCACGATGTCGCCGGCGGCGAAGACGCCGGGCAGGCTGGTCATCATCGTCTGATGATCGACGCGCAGCGTTCCCCAACGCGTGACGCTGAGGTCGGGCGATCCGAACAGGCCCGGCAGCTCTTCGGGATCGAAGCCCAGCGCCTTGATCACCATGTCGGCGGGAACGTCGAACTTGCGGCCCGGATCGGGCTCGGGACTGCGCCGCCCGCTCGCGTCGGGCGAACCGAGCCGCATCCCCGCGACCGCGACCTCTTTGACTTGCTTGTCGGCCGTGAAGCTCTCGGGCGCCGACAGCCAGACGAATTCGACGCCTTCCTCTTCGGCGTTGGCGACCTCGCGCTGCGATCCCGGCATATTTTCGCGGTCGCGGCGATAGAGGCATTTGACCGACTTTGCGCCCTGCCGCACCGCGGTGCGCACGCAGTCCATCGCGGTGTCGCCGCCGCCGATCACGACGACATGCTTGTCCTTGGCGTCGAGGCGGCCGTCGTCGAAAGCCGGCACATCGTCGCCGAACCCCTTGCGATTGGAGGCGATCAGATAGTCGAGCGCGGGAACGACGCCCTCGGCTTCATTGCCCGGGACGTTGATCTCCCGCGCCTTATAGACGCCGGTCGCGATCAGCACCGCGTCGTGCCTTTGCCGAAGCTCGTCGAGCGTCGCATCCTTGCCGACCTCGAAGCCGAGATGGAACTGGATGCCGCCGGATTCGAGCCGTTCGACGCGCCGCATCACGACATCCTTTTCCAGCTTGAAGCCCGGGATGCCATAGGTGAGCAGCCCGCCCGCGCGGTCGTGGCGGTCATAGACATGCACTTCATGCCCCAAGACGCGCATATATTCGGCGGCGGTCAGCCCGGCGGGGCCGGCGCCGATGACCGCGACCGACTGGCCGGTCGCGGGACCCGCGACGATCGGCTCGACCCAGCCTTCGGCCCAGGCGGTGTCGGTGATATATTTTTCGACGCTGCCGATCGTCACCGCGCCGTGGCCCGAAAATTCGATGACGCAATTGCCTTCGCACAGCCGGTCCTGCGGGCAGATGCGGCCGCAGATCTCGGGCATCGTCGAGGTCGCGTTCGACAGTTCATAGGCTTCGCGCAGCCGCCCCTCGGCGGTCAGGCGCAGCCAGTCGGGGATATGATTGTGCAGCGGGCAATGCACCGAGCAATAGGGAACCCCGCACTGCGAACAGCGCGCCGCCTGTTCATCGGCATCGGGCGCCGCGTAGCGCTCCGCGATCTCGCGAAAGTCGCGCGCGCGCTCGTCGGCCGAGCGCTTGTCGGGGTAGGATTGGTCGCGCCCCACAAATTGGAGCATCCGTTCGGCAGCCATGATGATTCCCTTCGTTGCGGGAAGCAAAAGCATGGCGCGTCGGCGGCTGTCACGGACAAAATGGCAAAAAGGTCAGCATATATGACCTAAATTCGGCACCATTCGTCTCTGTTTCGTATCACGCGCAATTATCTTTCATATTTAGTCCCGAAACGGACTTATCTCATGGCGAGCCAGAACAGCGCCGCACCGCCGACGAGGATGCGATACCAGGCGAAAGGCGCGAAGCCATAGCGCGTCACGACGGCGAGGAAGGCCTTGATGACCGCCCAGGCGACGATGAAGGAGACAAAGGCCCCGACCGCGATCAACCCGAGGTCGTTCGAGGTGATCGCGTCGCGGTGCTTGAAGAGCTGGAGCACCGTCGCGCCGGTCAAGGTCGGCAGCGCGAGGAAGAAGCTGAATTCGGCCGCGGTCTTGCGGTCGACGCCGAGCGCCATCGCGCCCATGATCGTCGCGCCCGAGCGGCTGACGCCGGGGATCATCGCGAGGCACTGGACGATGCCGACGACGATCGACTGGCGCACCGACATCGCCGCGACGCCGCCGCTTTCTTCCGGCTTTGCAAAGCGCTCGACGAGCAGGATGCCAAAGCCGCCGATCACCAGCGCCCAGGCGACGACGACGGCATTTTCGAGCAGTGTCTCGATATAGTCGCCGAACGCGAGCCCCAGGATGACCGCGGGGAAGAAAGCGAGCAGCAGGTTGCGAACGAAGGCGATGGCGACCGGGTCGCGGCGAACCAGGCCGACGAACATATCCCAGAACAAATGGCGGTAGAGGACGACGATCGCGAGGATCGCGCCGGGCTGGATCGCAATGTTGAACACCGCCCATTTCGACGCGTCATAGCCGAGCAGTTCGGTCGCGAGGATCAGATGCCCGGTCGACGAGACGGGGAGGAATTCGGTAAGGCCCTCGACGATGCCGAGGATGATCGCGGTCAGCCAGATCATGCGCAGCGGCTCGCACGCATCGGGAAATGGGGCAGGGGACTCATCGGCGGGCTCCGGGTCGTCGGGTTAAAAGAAAGGCGTCCGGCGGGAGGCCGGACGCCCTTGAACGAAGGTCTAGGCGCCGTGCGCCGTCTTTTCCAGCCGGCGCGTCCACGCTGCGCCGCGGCAAAGCCTCACTGGACCGCAGTCTGGGCGAAGCGGCCGTGACGGCGATACTGGACCAGCCAGCCTTCGGCGACGTCGGCGAGAGCCGTCGGCGTGATGCCGAGCTGCGCGAGCCCGTCGCTGCCGTCGGCGACGATGTTCGCGACCTGCAGCATCAGCCATTGGTCCTTGGTGATCGGCGCGCCCGGCAGCCAGCCGATCGCGCTGGCGAGCGCGGCGCCGACCGCGTCGGGCACTTCGACGAACAGGCGCTTGCGCCCGATCGCTGCGGCGATCCAGTGCTGCAGCGCCGCCATGGTCAGCACTTCGGGACCGCCGAGCTCGAAGATGCGGCCGGCCGCCGGGGCCTCAAGTCCCGCGACCACCGCATCGGCGACGTCGCCGGCATAGACCGGCTGGAACTGCGCCGCCGGCGCGATCACCGGAACGACCGGGCTCATCCGGATCATGTTCGCAAAGCGATTGATGAAGCCGTCCTCGCGGCCGAAGACGATCGAGGGGCGCAGAATGACCGCGCCCGGAAAGGCCGTGCGCACCGCGGCTTCGCCTTCGCCCTTGCTGCGGCCATAGGCCGAGGGGCTGTTCGCATCGGCGCCGATCGCCGACAGGTGGACGAAGTGCCGGACGCCCGCGGCGCTCGCGGCCTCGGCGACGTTCCCGGCGCCCTGGGCCTGCACCGCCTGCATATCCTCGAAGCTGCCGACGAGGTTGATCACCGCGTCGCTGCCCCGCACGGCGCGTGCGACACTCGCCGGGTTGCGCACGTCGGCGGCGACGAATTGCGTCTGGCCGAGCCCGCCGAGCGGCTTCAAAAAGGTCGCCTGCCGCGGCTCGCGCTGCGCGATGCGGACGCGCGCGCCGCGCGCCAAAAGGCGCTGGACGACATAGCGGCCGATGAAGCCGCCACCGCCCAGCACGGTGATCAATTGCCCTTCGAGGTTGCGCATGGTGTCTGTCCGTAACCTGAGTCTCGTATCGCCGCCGTCCGGGCGGCCTGCGCTCCCCATGCCGCGAAGCGCCCGGCGGGGCAAGGGCGAAGCCCGCCCGCGCGCCCGCAAATCCGCCCGCGCGAAAGATTTTATATGCGCCGCCGCCGCGCGCAGTTGACAAGCGACGCCCCCCGCCGCTAAGCGCCCGCTCCTACCCCGTGCCCAGATGGCGGAATTGGTAGACGCACCAGCTTCAGGTGCTGGCGATCGCAAGGTCGTGGAGGTTCGAGTCCTCTTCTGGGCACCATTTGTTCT
>Ga0182735_1000079_pt1 | contig 140714 bp, 142 predicted proteins | sample eDN5th30CKraftMG_FD_128524 | JGI IMG/M metagenome (GOLD analysis project Ga0182735, IMG submission 128524) | Enriched Miracle-Growth compost microbial communities from Emeryville, California, USA - eDNA 5th pass 30_C Kraft MG (version 2) (version 2) ... | reverse complement strand
TCAAAAACGTGCACCCATCGAAGTCTTTTCAGCTTCAACCGGAATTACTCCAGCCTCAGCCCGCAAGAACCTCGCCGTCCACGTTTCTCTTTCTTCTCTCTTCACAATGTTCAAGAGCTGACCTCACTGCCCGCTTGGGCCAGGACGTCATCGGAAGCTTGGCTTCCCTAACTTTCAGAGAACAAGACCTTTACTTCCGGTTGCCCGGCAGCATGTCTGCCCTGTCAGAAAATCGTGTCGATCAGTGGGAGCAAGTTGCTCGCGTCGTCAACGAGAGGCGTTCTACGGCAGACCCTATTTGCTGTCAACACCCTATTTCGCACTTTCTGCGCGACCGTCATAAAAGTTTTCAAATCACCCCTGATTTGGCAGACGGCGGCGGTGGCACAAGGCCACCGCCGCCGTCGGATTTCCGGGTATTGCGAGGCGTTTCGCGCCTGATCAGAACTTCAGCGCCTTGGCCTGCTTGACGCCGTCGAGAGCGACGATCTCCTTGAGCTGAGCCTCGGTCAGCGCACCGTCGATCGAGACCAGCGCGATGGCGTCCCCGCCGACCTCGACACGGCCGAGATTGAAGTTGGCAATGTTGATGCCGAGCGTGCCCAAAAGCGTGCCCAGGCGACCGATATGGCCCGGCTTGTCCTCATTGGTGACATAGAGCATCGAAGGCGTGAGTTCCGCCTCCATATTGATGCCCTTGACCTGGATGACGCGCGGCTTGCCATTGGCGAAGACCGTGCCAGCCACCGACCGCTCCTGCCGCTCGGTCTCGACCGTCAGCCGGATATAGTTCTCATAGGCGCCCTGCTGCTCGCGGGTGACCACTTCGACATTGATGCCGCGATCCTTGGCGATCTGCGGGGCGGACACCATGTTCACCTCACCCATCATCGGCTTCAAGACCCCATTCAGCGCAGCGGCCACCATGGGACGGGTGTTCATCGTCGCGACACCGCCTTCGAATTCGATCTTGACGCCCTTGATCGCCGTTTCGGTGAGCTGGCCGGCAAAGGAGCCGAGCATTTCGCTAAGCTTGATGAAGGGGGTCAGACGCGGCGCTTCCTCAGCCGAAATGGAGGGGAAGTTGAGCGCATTGGTGATCTCGCCGGTCATCAGATAGGCCGAGATCTGCTCGGCCACCTGCAGCGCCACATTCTCCTGCGCTTCCGTGGTCGAAGCGCCCAGATGCGGGGTGCAGATGACATTGGCCAGCTCGAACAGCGGATTGTTCTCGGCCGGCTCTTCGAGGAACACGTCGAGCGCGGCGCCGGCGACATGGCCTGATTTGAGTGCCTCGTAGAGCGCGGCCTCATCGACCAGGCCGCCACGGGCGCAGTTGATGATGCGAACGCCCTTCTTGGTCTTGGCCAGGGCCTCGGCATTGATGATGTTGCGGGTGGCCTCGATCAGCGGCGTGTGGAGGGTAATGAAATCGGCCCGGGCGAGGAGGTCATCGAGTTCGACCTTCTCGACGCCCAGCGTCTGGGCGCGCTCGGGGGTCAGGAAGGGGTCATAGGCAATGACCTTCATCTTGAGGCCCTGGGCACGGTCGGCAACGATCGAGCCGATATTGCCGGCGCCGATCAGGCCGAGCACCTTGTTGGTGACCTCAACGCCCATGAAACGGTTCTTTTCCCACTTGCTGGCCTTGGTCGAAGCATCGGCCTCGGGCAGCTGGCGGGCCAGCGCCATCATCATGGCGATGGCGTGTTCGGCCGTGGTGATGGAATTGCCGAAGGGCGTGTTCATCACGATGATGCCCTTGGCGGTCGCGGCCGGAATATCGACATTGTCGACGCCGATACCGGCCCGGCCGATGACCTTGAGATTGGTCGCGGCGGACAGAATCTTTTCGGTCACCTTGGTGGCCGAACGGATGGCAAGGCCATCATACTGGCCGATGACTTCGAACAGCTTGTCCTTGTCCTTGCCGAGATCGGGCAGGTAATCCACCTCGACGCCATTGTCCTTGAAAATCTGGACGGCGGTCGGGCTGAGCTTGTCGGAAACGAGAACCTTGGGCATGAAAAGCCCTCCTCAGGAATTGATTGCGAGCAGGATTTGACCCTGCGAGCTCGCATGAATGTGGGGAAGAAGCCTCACCCATGGGTGAGGCTGATCGATCAGGCAGCGGCCGTCAGTGCGGCCTTTTCCTGGGCAAAAGCCCAGTCGAGCCACGGCGTCAGCGCTTCGAGATCGGAGGTTTCGACGGTCGAGCCGGCCCAGATGCGCAGGCCCGAGGGCGCATCGCGATAGGCACCGATGTCATAAGCAACACCGAGCTTGTCGAGCCGCGACACCAGCGCCTTGGCAAAGGCCGCCTGCCTGTCGTCGTCGAGCGCGGTGATCTCCGGATCGGAGATGACGAGGCATACCGAAGTATTGGAGCGCTGCTCCGGCACCTTGGCGAGAAAATCGACCCAATCGGTCTTGGCGACCCAATCGGCCAGCACGTTGAAATTGGCGTCGGCGCGCGCCTGCATGGCCTTGAGACCACCGATCCTGACGCCCCATTCCATGGCATCGACCGCATCCTCGATGCAGATCATCGAGACGGTGTTGATGGTGGCGCCCTCGAAGATATCGCCCATCAGCTTGCCGCCCTTGGTAAGGCGGAAGATTTTCGGCAGGGGACGGTCGGGCTTATAGGTTTCGAGCCGCTCGACGGCGCGGGGGCTGAGGATGAGGATGCCGTGTGCGGCCTCGCCGCCGAGCGCCTTCTGCCAGGAGAAGGTGACGACGTCGAGCTTGGAGAAATCCATGTCCTGGGCAAAGGCCGAGGAGGTGGCATCGCAGATCGCAAGGCCCTGCCGGTCGGCGGAAATCCAGTCGGCATTGGGCACGCGCACGCCGGAGGTCGTGCCGTTCCAGGTGAAGACCACGTCGCGGTTGAAATCGACCTGGGCAAGGTCCGGCAGCTCGCCATAGGGCGCCTTGATGACACGGACATCATCGAGCTTGAGCTGCTTGGTCACATCGGTGACCCAGCCTTCGCCGAAGGATTCCCAGGTCAGCATGTCGACGCCGCGAGCGCCCAACATGCCCCACAATGCCATTTCGACGGCACCGGTATCGGAAGCGGGCACGATGCCGATGAGATAATCGGCCGGCACCTCGAGCAGTTCGCGGGTCAGCGCGATGGCCTTTTCGATGCGGGCCTTGGCGGGCTTGGCACGGTGCGAGCGACCGACCAGCGCATTGGCCAGCGCTTCGACCGTCCAACCGGGACGTTTCGCGCAGGGACCAGACGAGAAATTGGGATTAGCCGGTTTGACCGCCGGTGCGGTTTGGGGCGTATCAGCCATATCAAGCGGCCCTCCCAGGCCTATGCGCCTCTCGTTAGGGAGAGGTGTCCTGAGGCTGGAAATACGCTGAAACCATATTCGGCGTCAATGTGCTTTTACGCACAAAGACAAAGGCCGGCGCCCGAGGGCACCGGCCTTCAGATAAACGCCAAAGGTTCGATCAGAAGCGATAGCGGACGGTGCCGCGCACTTCATGGATCAGCGTATCGTGGATCGTATAGGGCGCGGCCGCCTGATCGTTTTCGATCTTGTTGATATAAAGGCCGCGATAGCCGAGATCAGCGACGACGCTGCCGAAATCATAGCCGACGCCGACCATGCCGGCAGCGGCAAGGCTGGTGTTCTGATCGCGGGTATCGGCCGGGCCGGGGCCATTGGAGATGAAGTTGTTGAAGGCCAGGCCGGCGCCGGCGCCGACATAGCCGAACATGCCGCCGGCCACGCCATAATCGCCGCTAAGGCCGAAATCATAATAGATATTGGCGAGAGCGACGGTGGACCGCAGCGACAGCGTATGAACGCCGGGGGCGACACCCGTGGCGCTGCCCGGAATCGTTACCGCCATGTCCTCATTGCCGAGATAGTCGACCGTGACGTCGGCGCGGAAACCCGTGCCGGTTTCGAAACCGATACCGGCGCCCACGGAATAACCCCAACCCGCTTCGTCGATATCGAAGGTCGTTGGTGTCGTCGTCGTATGTTCCAGCTCGCGCGCCCAGCTCAGGCCGAGCCCGGCACTGCCACGCAGATAGAATGCGCCGCCATAACCATCATCCACATCGGGAATTTCAATTGGTGGATTATAGTCCGGCAGGTCAGCTGCCATTGCCGGAATGGTCAGGACAACGGCTCCCGCCCCCAGGACCGCAGCCTTGAACTTATGCATGATCTTATCCTTCGATTGCCACGACACGCTCGTTTCGCAATCGAATATCGCCGGATATTCTTAAATCAGGCTTAACCTTAACGCTTAACCATAATCTTATCCTAATGGCGGCTCACGTATATTGTCGTATGCCGCCTGCCCTCAGCAACTGACGCGGATATCGGCATAGCCCGTCAGCCCTTCCGGGCCGGAGGCCATTACCGCCACCGAGCAACTGGTATCGGGCAGAAGCGCCGTGCCGCCGGCGGGAATGATGGTGCCGTTGGACAGCGAAACATGGCTGGCTTCGACCTGCGAAACCTCGATCATCGCCTCGGTACCGCAAATGGCATAGCTGTCGCCGGAAGAAACGAGGAAGCGCGTGCCCGCCGGCACGCAGTCATCGACCGGACCGCCCCCAGCCGCTGGCGCCGCGGCGGCAGTGGCGGGAGGCGCAGGACTGGCAGCCTGATTGCGCCAGTTCTCCTCGAGAATGGCGAGGCGATTGGAGAGATCCTGCAATTGGGAATCGTCCGGCGCTGCAGTAGGAGCGGCAGGCGCCGCCGCCATGGCCCTTTGCCCGTAAAGATCGAGACTCACCCGCAGCTGGGCGATATCGGTCGCCATGGCGATGAGCTGGCGTTTCGTATCGGCATAGATCCAGGCGCTCACGGCGATCGCCGCGACCGCCACGAGGCCGACCAGGAACAGCAATAGGCGGGCCATAAGCGGCATTCCGGCCGGCGCCGCGTCAGACGCAACGCTGTTCCGTTCCGGCACGATCGGCTCTACCGACATCTTTTCTCCCGAGACTTGGGCCTCGCTTGTCTCGACGGCCATTGGATCAGGCGTCTATGCGCCACACCATCATGCCCAAAACAAGACTGCCCTGCTAGCGGCTGGGCGGCGCCATCGGAATGGGTGCCGTTTGCCCCGAGATGACCGGCGTGATGTTTTCATCCTTGCCGCCGCCGAACAGGCCGCCGAAGAAGCCGTTTATCGCCTCGCCCCGCGCTTTCGCTGCCGCTTCTGCCGCTGCGGCGCGCTCGGCGGCAAGCGCCTCGCGTTCCACCGTCGAGGTATAGGCCGCTTCTTCCGCGGCAAGCCTTGCAGCCAGCGCCGGATCGCGCGTCACCGCGGGGCACGGCCCCATGGCGTCGAGCGGCGCGGTATTGCCGGCATTGAAGATATATTTGCGCTCGCACACATCCCAGACCGGCGGCTGCTTGTTCAATTCGAACAGGTCGTAGCCTTCCTTGATGTTCTTCCAGAAGCCGACATGTTCGCTGGCGCTGTTCTTGGCGAGATTGGCAGCCGTCATGCGGAAGGGGAAGGCCTGAATCTGGAAACTCGGATTGCCGCCCTTGAAGCTCTCGCGCGCCAGGGCGTAGATTTCGGCCACACCCTCGTCGGTCATGGCGTAGCAGCCGCTCGACGAACAATCGCCATGCACCATCAGATTGCTGCCGGTACGGCCCCAGGCGCGGTCGAACTTGTTGGGAAAGCCGGTGTTGAAGGCGAGATAGTAATTCGACTTCGGATTCATCAGGCCCGGCGTGATCGTGTAGAAGCCCTCGGGGCTCTGCCGATCGCCTTCCTTGATCTTGGGTCCCAAACCACCCGAATAGGCGCAGATGCCATAGGTCTTGAACAGCTTGAAGGGACCGCGGTCGGTCTTCTTCCAGACTTCGAGAACCTTTTCTTCCTTGAAGAGCCGCACCAGCATGGGCGCCTCAGGCGACGAACCGATGGCGCGCAGCCCCGCCTGCGTCGCGCTCGACAGCGGCTGGTTGTGACGATTATCGCCGCCCTTGACGAAGCCGCCGCAGGCGGCCAGCCCGAAAGCCACCCACAAGAGAATGATGCAGGAACCGATCTTGCGCAGGAGGGAAATCAAGATGTTGAAGCCCGAAAGAGGAGTTTGTTTACTCTAAGGCGCACTTGGTTACCGCAAGGTGAGAAATCACGGTTAACCGATGCTTACCACGAGCGCGTGACAGACCGATATAGCTGCGGCGCCACAATTTACAGCAATTTCCGGCAAGTGGTGGCGGCCGGCTGAAAACCGGCCTTCAAGAATGATTTGCCTCAGCCGAGCGTCGTGCCCATGGCGAGGAACTTCTCGCGCCGGTGCTCGCGCAGTTCGAGCCGGCTCTTGTCGGAAAAATCGGCGAGGAACTTGGCGATGGCATTCCGCGTCGTCTCGAACACCGCTTCGGGCTGACGATGCGCGCCGCCGGTGGGTTCGGGCAATATGGCGTCGATGACGCCGAAGCCCAGAAGGTCCTGCGCGGTGATCTTCTGCGCCGTCGCCATATCCTGGGCGCGCGCCGCGTCACGATAGAGAATGGCGGCGCCAGCCTCTGGCGGAATGACCGAATAGACCGCGTGTTCCAGCATCAGCACGCGATTGGTGGTAGCGATGGCGATCGCTCCGCCCGAGCCGCCCTCGCCGATGACGATGGCGAGATTGGGAATGCCGAGTTCCAGCGATTTTTCCGTCGAGCGCGCAATCGCCTCAGCCTGGCCGCGCTCCTCGGCGCCGATGCCGGGATAGGCGCCGGCGGTATCGACGAAGGAGATGACAGGAATATTGAAGCGGTCGGCCATGTCCATGATGCGCACGGCCTTGCGATAGCCTTCGGGGCGGGCCATGCCGAAATTATGCTTGAGGCGCGTTTCGGTGGTGTTGCCCTTCTCCTGCCCGAGAATGGCGACGGCCTGACCATTGAAGCGGCCGAAACCCGCCTGGATGGCGGCGTCTTCGGAGAATTTGCGGTCACCGGCAAGCGGAGTCCACTCGGTGATGAGTGCGCGGATATAATCCACCGCATGCGGGCGCTGCGGATGACGCGCCACCTGCGTCTTCTGCCATGGCGTCAGACGCTTGTAGATATCGGCAAGCGCTTCCTCGGCCCGGCTGGACAGCCGGTTGACCTCTTCGTCGATCGACACAGCCTGATCGGTCGAGGCCAGCGATTTCAGCTCGGCGATCTTGCCTTCAAGATCGGCGACCGGCTTTTCAAAATCGAGATAAGACTGCATCCACCTGCCCGTAGGGGTCATCAAGGGCGCCCCGTAAGGGCGCTGCTCTTGCCGTTTAAAGTGGCCGGAAAGTGGCGATGGCGCAACCGCAAGTCAAGCTATGGGTAAACCTTGTCCAGCGGCCAACGCTATTTTTCCGCCAGCGGATGATGCGTTTCGACGAGATCGCGCAGCTTTTCGTCGAGCACATGGGTGTAAATCTGCGTGGTCGAGATATCGGCATGCCCCAGAAGCATCTGCACCACCCGCAAATCCGCCCCGCCGCCGAGAAGATGGCTCGCGAATGCATGGCGCAACACATGCGGCGCCACCCGCGAGGGGGTGATCCCCGCCCGGACCGCCAGTTCCTTGAGATCGCGCGCAAAGACCTGCCGCGATAGATGCCCGCTGGCGCCAGAAGCCGGAAACAGATAGATGCCCTTGTCGAGCGTCTCGATATAGGCCCGAACAGCATCGCGGGCACGATCGTTGAGCGGCACCACGCGCTCCTTGCTGCCCTTGCCGGCAATGGTCAGAAAGCTCGCATCGCGCATCACCGCCGCCCGCTTGAGGCTGACGAGTTCGGAAACGCGCATGCCGGTGGCATAAAGCAGTTCCAGCAGCACATAGAGCCGCAATGCCGAGGCCTTTTTGGCCGGACTTATATCGGCATTCGCCTCCGCCTCGGCGGTTGTCAGAAGCGTGTCGACCTCGGCGATGGACAGCACCTTGGGCAAAGCGCGCCGCGCCTTGGGGCTCGCGACGATCCGGGTGGGATCGTCGCCCCTGATGCCGTCGGCGCAGAGGAAACCGTGGAACTGCCGGATGGCCGATAGCCGTCTCGCGCTGGAGGAAGCCGACAGGCCCTGCCGCTTGAGCCCATCCATATAGGCCATGACCGCTTCGCGCCCCGCCGTCAGCAGCGTCTCGCCATGACCGGTGAGATAGCCGGAATAATCGGCGAGATCGCGCCGATAGGCTTCGATCGTGTTTCTCGCAGCGCCCCGTTCGGCGCTCATCATTTCGAGGAAGGCCCCGATGAGATGTCCGCTCATGGCGCGGCGGGCTCGTTCTCTTCGGCCTGTTGCGGCGCCATGCCGGGCAGAAGCGGTGGCGCTTCCTCGCCCAGAAGATCACGCGCCGGAATACGCACGGTCACTTCCTCCGGGGTGGGCTGTACATAGGCCACCAGCGCGACCATGCCGCCATAGACAAGCGCCGCGAGGAACAGAAGCACGATGATGAGGCGGATGAGTGTCGGCATTGGCCCTGGCGCTTTCGGATTTCCGGATGATTATTCCATAAAATGGTTTCCATCTGGTAGGCATGCGCCGTGTCATGCTTGACACGGGCTCCGCGCCCCGATTGAACGGGGCGGAATTTCGGCGGAGCGCAAAGTGACCAAACCCGAAACGGCCAAGCGGCAGGCCCGTGCCAGGGAACTGGTCGAACGGCTCGACGGACGCCCCCTTGTGCTGATCGGCATGATGGGGGCCGGCAAGACGACGGTGGGCCGCCGCCTCGCCGGCAAGCTCGGGCGCGGTTTTCTCGATAGCGACGAGGAAATCGAGAAGGCCGCCCATATGACCATTCCCGAAATCTTCGAACAGCGCGGCGAAGCCGAATTCCGCGCCGGCGAAACCCGAGTCATCGCCCGCATCCTCAAGGATCGCGACATCGTTCTCGCAACCGGCGGCGGCGCCTTCGTCCAGCCCGATACCCGTGCTCTCGTCAAGGCCGAGGCCGTCTCGGTCTGGCTCAAGGCCGATGTCGACGTGCTGTTCCAGCGCGTGTCGCGCCGTTCCAACCGGCCGCTGCTCAAGACCGACAATCCGCGCCTGACGCTCCAGAAGCTGATCGAGGAGCGCTATCCCCTCTATGAAGAGGCCGACGTTACCGTGATGTCGCGCGATGTGCCGCAAGACGCCGTCGCCGCCGACCTGATCGACGCCGTATTGGCCCACCTCAAGCGCTGAAGGACCGCCCATGGCCGATATCGCCCACACCGTCCACGTCGCCCTCGGCGAGCGCGCCTATGACATTCTGATCGGCGCGACCCTGCTCGACGATGCCGGCGCCATTCTTGCCGAGCGCTTTCCCGGCCGCCGCTTCGGCATCGTCACCGACGAAACCGTGGCCCGGGCGCAGATGCCGCGCCTGTTGAAATCGCTCGACGCCGCCGGCCTTTCCCATGCCGAAATCGTGCTGCCCGCCGGCGAAAGCACCAAATCCTTCGCCCATCTCGAAACCACCGTCGACGGTCTCCTTGCCGCACGGCTGGAACGCGGCGATCTCGTCATCGCGCTCGGAGGCGGCGTCATCGGCGATCTCGCCGGCTTTGCCGCCGCCATCACCCGGCGCGGCATGGATTTCGTCCAGATTCCGACGACGCTCCTGGCGCAGGTCGATTCCTCGGTCGGCGGCAAGACCGGCATCAATTCGCCCCATGGCAAGAATCTCGTCGGTGCCTTCCATCAGCCCAGGCTCGTGCTCGCCGACCTGTCGACGCTCGACACCCTCCCCCCCCGCCAGTTCGCCGCCGGCTATGCCGAGGTGGTGAAATATGGCCTGATCTTCGACGAGGATTTCTTCTTCTGGCTCGAGGCCAATCGCGGCGAAATCTTTGCCGGCAACAAGCTGCTGCTGGGCGAGATGATCCAGCGCTGCTGCGCCGCCAAGGCGCGCGTCGTCATCACCGACGAAAAGGAAACGGGTGAACGGGCCCTGCTCAATCTCGGCCACACCTTCGGCCACGCCCTCGAAAAGGACACCGGCTATTCCGACCGCCTGCTCCATGGCGAAGGCGTCGCCATCGGCATGGTGCTAGCGCATCGCTTTTCGGCCCGTCTGGGGCTCGCCCCGTCGCAGGATGCCGGCCGTATCGAGGCGCATTTGAAAAATGCGGGCCTGCCTACCATATTGTCGGATATCCCCGGATCGCTCGGCTCCACGAAGGAGCTGATGACGGCCATCGCGCAGGACAAGAAAGTCTCGCGCGGCGCGCTGACCTTCATCCTGACCCGCGGCATCGGCAAGGCATTCATTGAAAAGAACGTCGATCCGGAGACGGTGGCGGCGTTTCTCGACGAGATGCGGTGAAGCCTGCCCATAGTGTATCCGGCGAAAGCCGGAAACACCGGCACCAACCGATCACTCGGCCGGCAAAACCTCGATGGCGAGGGCATGGACCCCCGCCTTGATCTCGGAATCGAGCACATCCATCACGGCGCGATGTTGCGCCACGCGCGTCATCCCGTCAAAATGCCGGGTCGCGATTCTGACACGAAAATGGGTTTCACCACCCTCCCGCCAACCGGCATGGCCGAAATGCTTGTTGGACTCGTCGATGACGTCGAGATGGATGGGCTCGAAGGCCGCCTTGAGCTTTTTGGTAATAGTGTCTTGGACGGGCATTGGGAGACTATCGATTGTGGACCACGGATTGTAACTAGGCGCAATGAAACTCGAATCCAAGCTCTTCGACTCCATCCGCATCCGCCCGCGCCGGGAAGAAAAGCCCGAGCCGGAAGCGGCGCGGTGCGAATGGGAAGGTTGCGACCAGCCGGGCACGCACAAGGCGCCCAAGGGCCATCGCAACGAAGGTCAGTACCACAATTTCTGCCTCGAACACGTTCGCCACTACAACACCGCCTTCAACTTCTTCGCCGGCATGGACAAGGATGAGCTGGAGGATGCGCTGCACACGCAGCCGCGTCCGGAAGCCCGTTCGAGCTTTGCCACCGGCCAGGCCGGGGCCCGCGCTTCGCGCACGGCCCAAACCGCAGACATGCGCCCCGGCGACCGCTTCGGCGATCCGTTCGGCGTCTTCGCGCGCTATCGCTACCGCCAGTCGAAAAAGCCGGCGACGGAGCGCGTGCGCCCCATGCATGAGTTGGACCGGCAGGCGCTCGAAACGCTGGGCTTCACTGGTTACGCCCAGTCCGACGAGATCAAGAAGGCCTATAAGGCGCTGGTGAAGATCCACCATCCCGATGCCAATGGCGGCGACAAATCATCCGAGGATCGGCTGCGCACCATCATCGCCGCCTATTCCCATCTCAAGAAGACCGGCTTCGTCGCCAAATAGGGCTTGCGCGCTGACGGCTACCGCCGCTGTCACATAGCTGCTATAGAGCCGCTGACATTCCTGCCTTTTCTTCCTGCCAAGAGCACTCCCATGACCGAATTCACCAATCTGCCCGACACCGAATTCAAGGCCCGCGAGCTTTTCGGCATCGATACCGATATGGTGGTCAAGGGTTATGCCGAGCCCAATGGCCATGTGCCGCCGGTCGATCCCGATTATCTGTTCGACCGCAACACCACGCTCGCCATCCTGGCAGGCTTCGCCTTCAATCGCCGCGTGATGGTGCAGGGCTATCACGGCACCGGTAAATCGACCCATATCGAGCAGGTCGCCGCCCGCCTCAACTGGCCGCTGGTGCGCGTCAACCTTGACAGCCATGTTTCGCGTATCGACCTTGTCGGCAAGGACGCTATCGTCCTCAAGGACGGCAAGCAGGTCACCGAATTCCGTGACGGCATCCTGCCCTGGGCGGTGCAGAACAATATCGCGCTGGTCTTCGACGAATACGACGCCGGCCGCCCCGACGTGATGTTCGTGATCCAGCGCGTTCTCGAACAGTCCGGCCGGTTGACCCTGCTCGACCAGAACCGCGTGATCGTGCCCCACCCGGCCTTCCGCCTGTTCGCCACCACCAACACCATCGGTCTCGGCGATACTTCCGGCCTTTACCATGGCACGCAGCAGATCAACCAGGGCCAGATGGACCGCTGGAGCATCGTGACGACCCTCAACTATCTGCCGCACGACAAGGAAGTCGGCATCGTTCTCGCCAAGAACAAAGCCTATGGCGAAACCGAAAAGGGCAAGAAGCTGATCGCCAACATGGTGCGTCTCGCCGATCTCACCCGCCAGGCCTTCATCAATGGCGACCTGTCGACCGTCATGTCGCCGCGCTCGGTGATCACCTGGGCCGAGAACGCCCAGATCTTCGGCGGCGATATCGGCTTCGCCTTCCGCCTGACCTTCCTCAACAAGTGCGACGAGCTCGAACGCCCGGTGGTGGCCGAGTTCTACCAGCGCGTGTTCGGCGAAGATCTGCCGGAATCCTCGGCCAACCTGGCCGTCACGGCTTAACAGAGCCAAGGCTGGCCTCACCCTTCGACAGGCTCAGGGTGAGATTATGATGATTTCTGCTAACCTCAAGTGGACCTCATGGTGAGCCTGTCGAACCATGAGGGCGTGGCACGGCGTCTCATGGCCCAGAACATCTATGACGATGAGGCCTTTTTCGAAGGCTACAGCCAGTTCCCCCGCTCGCGCGAGGGACTGGTGGCCGCCTATGAATGGCCTGCCCTGCGCGCCATGCTGCCCGATATCCGTGGACTGCGCGTCCTCGATCTCGGCTGCGGTTTCGGCGGTTTTTCGCGCTGGGCCATCGAGAACGGCGCCGCCTCCATCACTGGCATCGACCTGTCGGAAAAAATGCTGGCCGAAGCGCAGAAGCGCAGCGCCGGCATGCCCATCAAATATCGGCGCGACGATCTTGAAACGCTCGAGCTTGGTGGAGAAAGCTACGACCTCGTTTTCTCCTCTCTTGCCGTCCACTACGTCGCCGATTTCGACCGGCTGCTCGCAACCTTGCGCGCAGCCCTCGCCGATGGTGGCGCCTTGGTCTTTTCGACCGAGCACCCGATATATGCGGCGCGCCATGATCCGGAATGGGCCGGCGACCACATCTTCCAGATGCGCGACTATCTCGTCGAAGGCCCGAAGACCACGTCCTGGATCGTCGACGGCGTCGTCAAGCACCACCGGGTCATCTCGACCATGATCCGCGCGCTCCACCGCGCCGGCTTCAGCCTCACGGATATCGAGGAATGGGGTCCGGACGATGCGCTCCTTGCCCGCACGCCCGATTTCATCGAACATCGCATCCGCCCCATGTTCCTCCTGGTTGCGGCTCGCGCCGAACCCTGACAAGAAACACCCCCATGGCCACTCCCCCGCGCTCCAAAGCCAACAAGCCCGACCAGACCCAGGCCTTCAAGGCCGCCATGGGCGCGACGGTGCGCGCCATTGGCGGCAAGCCCGATATCGAGGTGAGCTTTTCTTCCGACCGGCCGTTGCTGACCTCGGACAAGGTACGCCTCGCCAATCTGCCGCGCCTGCCGACCCAGCGCGACATCGCTATCGCCCGCGGCCAAGGCGACGCCATGGCCATGCGGCTGGCGAGCCACAACCCGGAAACTCACCGCAAGCGCGCGCCCTTCGATCCGCAGGCCCGCGCCGCTTTCGATGCGCTCGAACAGGCCCGCGTCGAGGCGCTGGGCTGCGTGCGCATGCCGGGCATGGTCGGCAATATCGGCGAGATGCTGGAAGACCGGCTGTTCCGCGCCAATTTCGCCGAAGTTACTGACCGTGGCGATGCGCCGATCGCCGAAGCCCTCGGCTTGATCCTGCGTGAAAAGCTTGCCGGCGTTTCCGTGCCGCCCTCGGGCCATGCGCTGGTCAATCTCTGGCGCGACGAGATCGAGAGCAAGGCGGCCGGTTCCATCGAGCAATTGCTGTCGAACTACGAGAACCAGGACGAGTTTTCACGCGCGGCCAAGGCGCTTTTGCGCGACCTCAACCTCGTGCCCGAAAGCGAACTCGACAATCCCGAAACCAGCGAGGAAGAACAGGGCGACGATCAGGAGCCCGAAAGCGGCGACAATGCCGAAAACGCGCCCGAACAGGGCCAGGGCGAGAGCGAACAGGCCGATAGCGACGAACAGGCCACCGGCGACAGCGAGGATACGGGCGATGTCGAAGGCATGGACAGCGAAATCTCCGATGCCGACGAGGATTCCGCCTCCGAAGCCGGCGAAGACGCTCCCATGCCGCCCCCGGCGCGCGATGGCGGCACGGCGCTGTCCAACCAGTTCAATTACAAGGTCTTCACCACCAAATATGACGAGATCATCAAGGCGGCAGAACTCTGCCCGCCGGACGAACTCGACCAGTTGCGCGCTTTGCTCGACAAGCAGCTCGAAAGCCTTGCCGGCGCGGTAGCGCGGCTCGCCAACAAGCTGCAGCGCCGCCTGATGGCAAAGCAAAGCCGCTCCTGGCAGTTCGATCTCGAAGAAGGCCTGCTCGATACGGCACGGCTCACCCGAGTCGTCACCGATCCGCTGCAGGCGCTGAGCTTCAAGGTCGAAAGCGACACCGATTTCCGCGATACGGTGGTGACGCTGCTCATCGACAATTCCGGCTCCATGCGCGGCCGCCCGATCACCATTGCGGCGATCTGCGGCGATATTCTCGCGCGCACGCTCGAACGCTGCGGCGTCAAGGTCGAGATTCTCGGCTTCACCACCCGCGCCTGGAAGGGCGGCAAGAGCCGCGAAGCATGGCTCGAAGCCGGGCGCCCCGCCAATCCGGGCCGCGTCAACGACGTTCGCCACATCATCTACAAGGCCGCCGACGAGCCGTGGCGTCATGCGCGGCGCAATCTCGGCCTGATGATGCGCGAGGGGCTCCTGAAGGAAAATATCGACGGCGAAGCGCTCGAATGGGCGCGCAAGCGCCTGATGGCCCGCCCCGAGCAACGCCGCATCCTGATGGTGATTTCGGACGGCGCGCCGGTCGACGATTCCACCCAGTCGGTCAATGCCGGCAATTATCTCGAAGCGCATCTGCGCCAGGTGATCGAGGATATCGAGCTGCGCTCGCCCATCGAACTGGTGGCGGTGGGCATAGGCCACGACGTGACGCGCTATTATCGCCGCGCCGTCACCCTGCTCGATGCCGAGGAACTGGCCGGCGCCCTTACCGATGAGCTGGCTGCCCTCTTCGACGAGGAGGCTCCCGCTCAGGTCAGAAGAGGCCGCAGCAGGTGATCCGTTCGGCCGCAGCCGCCCTGGCGATCCTTGCCTCTGCGATCCCGGCGGCCCATGCCGTGGAACTGACCATAAGCGCCATTCCGGTGACCAGCTTCAGGGGCGTCGGGCTCGATCAGCCGGTTGACGGGCTGATCTGGCGCGGCGGCATCGAAATGACGAGCCCGGACAATACGTTCGGCGGGCTCTCTGGCGTGGCGTTCACCGGCCCGGAACAGCGCATCGCCATGGTCTCGGACCGAGGCAATTTCGTCACCGGCCAGTTGATCTACGACGATGCCGACCGGCTTTTCGGCTTTATCGGCGTCAATCTCGAAGCCATCCAGAATTCGCGCGGCGCTCCCCTGCCCCGCCAATTCAGCCGCGATGCCGAAGCGATCTCAACCATCATGCGCAATGGCGTGCCCGCGGCGGTGCGTGTCGGCTTCGAGAATCTGACCCGTGTCGCCGATTTCGAACTGACCAACGGCGTGCCGGGCGGCGCGGCCACCGAAGTCGCCATTCCCGACTGGCTGACCGATACGCGCACCAATGAATCGCTGGAGGCGGTCTGCATCGCTCCGCCCGCCTCCCCGATAGCCGGCTCGACCCTGCTTTTGACCGAAGGCGTCGTCGACGATGACGGCCGGCACGTCGCCTGGCTTCTCGGGCATAACGACAAAGGCCCGCTCCGGTACGAATCCCGCCCCTCGGTCAATCCGACCGATTGCGCCTTCCTGCCCAATGGCGATCTTCTGGTGCTCGAACGCGGCCTTGCCTTTTTGAGCTTCACCATGACGCTGCTGCGCGTGCCCGCCGCCGAAGTGCGCCCGGACAATCTGATGCGCGGCAAAGTTCTGCTCGAGGCCAGCGGCGGCGCTGTCGACAATATGGAATCTGTGTCCGTGCACACCGCGCCCAATGGCGAAACCCGTATCGTCCTCGGCTCGGACAATAATTTCAACGACTGGCAGCGCAATCTCCTGCTGGAATTCGCGCTGCCGGAATAACTGTCTTAAGCGCGAGCACCCAGCGGCGGCAACGGCATCAGCCTGCCCATCAGCGCCCTATATGGCGCGAGCAGCACCAGTGCGGCGAGGAATTTCACCATGAAATCGCCCGAGGCCAGCGAGAACCACAGCGGCACCTCGGCGCCAACGCCAAGCCACGGCGCCGGAAAGCCCAGCGAACCGTCTTCAAGCCCGAACATCGCATCAACACCGGCAAAAGCCGGCGCGAACGCCACCGAGAAAAAGATCGTCGTATCGATCAGCGAGCCGAACAGCGAGCCGGCGAGCGGTGGCAGAAACCAAGCCTTGCTCGCCCTCAGCCGCGAGAACACCGACACATCGAGCAATTGGCCGACAAGGAACGCCGAAGCCGAAGCCAAGGCGATGCGCTGCGTGGTCGCGGGGGCGCCCGCAGGGTCCCAGGGCAGCGGATGGCCGCTGAGATAAAAGGAGAGCCCGAGCCCGACGGCGAAACCGACCAGCACCACCAGCCGTGCCTTGCGCGGACCGTCATAACGGTTGGTGAGATCGGTGATGAGAAAGGCGAAGGGGAAGGTGAACGCGCCCCAGGTCAGCAGATCGGCCAGATTGACCGAGCCGAGCTGAACCGTCAGCGGATAGAGCACGAGAATATTGGACGCGGCAACGACCACGACCATGGCGGCAACCGCCATGACGAAACGAGCAAGCATCAGAATGCACCTCTAAAAAGCCGCTTGCTGGCAAAAGACCAGGGCGGGATTTCCGTGTAGCAGGACAGGCACGACAATGCCAGCCACGGTTGTAATACCCTTCTTCAAAACAAATCCGCGCGGCCCGGAGACCGCGCGGATCAATTTCACTCGGAAGAAAGCTTACGAGGCGAGAGCCGCGCGCACTTCCTTCTTGATGCCCAGCGCCAGCGGCGACAGATCGCCATCATCCTGCTTGAGCAGGAAAGCATCGAGACCACCGCGATGTTCGACGGTGCGCAGAGCCGCCGCCGAAATACGCAGCTTGACCGGACGGTTGAGCGCGTCCGACAGCAGGGTCACATTCAGAAGGTTCGGGAGAAAACGGCGACGGGTCCGGTTGAGCGCGTGGCTCACATTGTTACCGGTCATTACGCCCTTGCCGGTCAGTTCACAACGCCGTGCCATGGTCATATCCTGTTGCATAAAACCGGCCTGCTGCGGAGAGCGTGCCCCGCTATGGGCCAGTATTGTCTTGAAAGCTGGGGCGCTAGATAGAGAAAACCCAGCCACTCGTCAAGCCAAAGCACGCCTTTGCTCCCACGCTGACTTGCCTGGGCCATTATCGGCATGCACCCTGACCTTTGCCTGATTCGCTCCGGCTCAAGGCCCGGCCCGTGTCCACCGTAAAAAGAGACGACACCTTGACCCTGTCCCGCCTCCTTCCTGCTTTCGGCTTCGCTGCTCTTATGGCTCTTCCGGCCCATGCCCAGCAGGTTTCCGCCAGTGCCAGCTACATCGTCTCGCTGGGCGGCATCAATATCGCCAATGTGTCGGTCGATCTCGACGATGACGGCCAGAATTACCGGCTCGATCTCTCCGCCAATGTCACCGGCCTCGGCAATCTCGTCTCGAGCGGTACCGCCAGCGCCGATGCCAGTGGGAGTTCGACGGCGCCAACCCTGACCTCACGGACATTCGCACTCGAAACCCACGCCAATGGCGACGATTTCAATGTCGATATCGCCTATCAGGGCGGCAATGTCACCGCCTTCCAGGTCCAGCCGCCGCTCGACGATTATGATCGCGTGCCGATCGAGCGCTCGCATCTCAGCGGCGTCGGCGACATGCTGTCGTCCTTCGTCTTCAAGGGCGGCGCGCTCAATGGCGATCTTTGCGACCGCAGCATGCATATTTTCACCGGCGTCGAACGCTTCGATATCCGGATGAATTTCGCCGCCGAGGACGAGGCGACCTCGCCGCGCACCGGCTATCAGGGGCCGGTGATCCTCTGCGCCATCCGCTACACGCCGATCTCGGGTCATTTCACCACTTCGGAAATGACCAGCTATCTCGCCAAGACCGACCGCATCCTCGCCTGGTATGCCCCGCTCGGACAAACCGGCTATTTCATCCCCTACCGGATGCTGGTGACTACCGCCATGGGCGATCTGTCCATGGTCCTGACCCAGATGCGCTATTGACCCCTGTCCCGTTCCGGGGCGGTCAACGGACTTTTTCGTCAATGCGAAGCGCAAAAAGCCCGGCATGACGGCACCTTCTTTGCGAACGCTTTGAATTTCTTCGCAAATCCCACGTTTACGAAGCGGTAAGAAACGCCCGGACTCGGCGCCAATTAACTCAATCTTGACGGAAATGAACGGCTTTGCCGCGCTGATTGGTGGGAGGAAGCCTGCTCTCGTGCCTCCTTACCGCCTCACCTACTGCCGATAGTGGAGAACAAAGCCGGATTTCGGTCGAAGCCGCGATTCGATCCAGATTCGTTCCCTGTTCGCACCATGGGTTAATGCCAGTGGCGAAATGCCCGGCAAATTGTACCGGTCCGAAACAATGGCAGAAATCCTGCCGTATCGAAGCAAAAACGTAGCGAAAACCGCTTCTTACGGGGCATTCCGGATCGACGCCGTTCCATATTGGGACGTCAACACGCTTTATTCCCAACACACAGCCGCCAGACCCCGGCAAATCCTGCCCTGCGTCATTAAATCCGTAAAAAATCTTCGGCGGGGCGTTCTTTACAATTTCGTCACAATTGGCCCATCGAGGTCCGATATTCATCATTTCGTAACGATGCTGAACGCAATCGCCGTGGAAAACGGCCTTTCAGCCGCCAGTTTTTGCCCGGTAGTGCAATTTTTGCCGGGCGACCCACCATATGCTGTGGGGAACAAATCCAGACTCATCGATTCTCGCCGATTCGGTCTCATTATGTTCCTCAATTGTTCCAGCCATTAACTGTCCGCAATTTGGGTCGCGCCTCCTGTCCTTTCATGGAACACTCGCAACCGGCCCGACAAAGCCCTAAATAGGCGCTGATGACCTTCCTAGCTCCCCAGTCGCTCAAGGCGATTCTCGGCCCTACCAATACCGGCAAGACCTATTTTGCCATTGAGCGCATGCTGTCCTACCCGACCGGGATGATCGGCCTGCCGCTGCGCCTTCTCGCGCGTGAGGTCTATCAGCGCGTGGTGGAACGCGTCGGCGAGCAGGCGGTGGCGCTGGTAACGGGCGAAGAGCGCATCGTGCCCCCGAAACCGCGCTTCTGGGTCTGCACCGTCGAAGCCATGCCCACGGATATCCGTGTCGATTGCGTCGCCATCGATGAGGTGCAGGTTGCCATCGATTTCGATCGCGGCCACGTCTTCACCAATCGGATTCTGCATGCCCGCGGCACCCAGGAAACCCTGTTGCTGGGATCGGCCACCATGGCCCCGGTCATCAAGAAGCTCCTGCCCAATGTCGAACTGATCGAGCGGCCTCGCTTTTCGCAATTGACCTATGCCGGCTCGAAGAAGATTTCGCGCCAGCCGGCGCGCAGCGCCATCGTCGCCTTTTCGGCCCGCCAGGTTTACGCCATCGCCGAACTGATCCGGCGCGAGCGCGGCGGTGCCGCCGTGGTCATGGGCGCCCTGAGCCCGCGCACCCGCAATGCCCAGGTCGATCTTTACCAGAATGGCGACGTGGATTTCCTCGTCGCCACCGACGCCATCGGCATGGGACTCAATCTCGATATCCACCACATCGCCTTTGCCGACGACACCAAATTCGACGGCCACCAGACCCGTCCGCTGACCCCGGCCGAACTCGGCCAGATCGCCGGACGCGCCGGCCGGCATGCCCGCAACGGCACCTTCGGCGTCACTGGCGGCACCGATGCTTTGGACGAGGAATTGGTGGTTCAGCTCGAAACCCATGATTTCGAGCCGGTAAAAGTGCTGCAATGGCGCAACAACGAGCTGGATTTTTCATCCATCCCGAACCTGCTCCACACCCTCGAACGCCCGCCTGAGCACAAAAGCCTGACCCGCGTGCCCGTCGCCACCGACCAGCGTGCGCTCGAATTCGTCGCCCGCAACGAGGCCGGCGCCATGGCCCGCGGCCTCGACGGCGCACGGCTCCTGTGGGAAGTATGCCAAACCCCTGACTATCAGGGAATTTCTCCGGCTGCGCATGGTGAAATCGTCACCCGGATCTATTCGGATCTGATGCGGATCGGCGCCGTCAATGCCGACTGGATTGCCGAGCAGGTGCGGTTCTGCGACAATATCTCCGGTGACATCGACACACTAAGCAACCGGATCAAGCAGATACGGACTTGGACCTTCGTCGCCAACCGCAAAAACTGGCTTGCAGACCCGTCCCATTGGCGCGAAAAGACCCGTGACATAGAAGACCGCTTGAGCGACGCGCTGCATGAAAAGCTGACACAGCGGTTCGTGGATCGTCGCACCAGCGTGCTGCTGCGCCATCTGAAAGACAAACGTATGGTATCTCCCGAGATCAATGAACGTGGCGAAGTGCGGCTCGAAGGCCACCTGATCGGCACGCTCGAAGGCTTCCGCTTCACCCTGGCGCGCAATGACGGCGAAGTCGACGCCAAGGGCGTACGCGCGGCGGCCGATCAAGTCGTTGCGCCCGAAATCCGCAACCGCGCCGACCGGCTGGCGGGGGCGCCCAACGAGGAATTCGTGCTCACGACCGACGGGCGCATGCGCTGGAAGGGCGATGTGGTCGCCGAGCTGATCGAAGGCGATGCGCTTTTGCGTCCGCGCATTCTGATCCTCGCCGACGAAGCCCTGACCGGACCAGATCTCGAACGCGTGCAGGACCGCCTCAGCCTGTGGCTGCGCCACCATATCAATACCGTGCTGGAACAGGTCGTCGCGCTCGAAGCCCCGGCCGATCTCGAAGGCGCCGCGCGCGGCATCGCCTTCCAGCTTTACGAGCATCTCGGGCTCCTGCCCCGCACAGCCATTGCCGACGAGGTCAAGAATCTCGATCAGGACGTGCGCGGCAAGATGCGCAAGCTCGGCATCAAGTTCGGCGCCTATCACATCTATCTGCCGCTGTCGCTGAAACCCGCCCCGCGCGAACTCGCCCTGATCCTGTTCGCGCTCAGAAATGGCGGCATCCGCCAGCCGGGCGTCACCGACATTCCGCATATCGTGCTGTCGGGCCGCACCTCCTTCGTCGTCGATCCGGAAGTCGATACGCGCCTTTACGAGATCGCCGGCTTCAAGGTCGCCGGCAAGCGCGCCGTGCGCATCGATATTCTTGAACGGCTTGCCGACATCATCCGCCCGCTGATCGCGCTCGATCCGTCGCGCCACCAAGGCGAACTGCCGGCAGGCGCCGCCGAAGGCAATAGCTTCCGCGTGACGGTCGAGATGACCTCGCTGCTTGGCTGCTCGGGAGAGGACTTCGCTTCCATCCTGACCTCGCTCGGCTATCGCATGCGCCGCATCCCCAAGGCGCCGACACCCGAAACCGTGCCGGCTGAAGCCAGCGCCGAAGCCCCCGCGCTCGAAGAAACCCTCGCCGAGAATCCCACAGAGGTCGAACCGGTGGCCGAGCCCGCGCCAGTCGAGGTGATGGAAGAAACCCCGGTTGCAGCGGAAACCGCCGAAGTTCCGGCCACCACCATCATCGAGGCTTCCCCCGAAGCGGAAGCGGCGCCTGCCGTCGAAGCCGAGGCAGCCCCCGCTGAACCGGCCGAGCCCGAATTCGACGAGATCTGGTCGCCCGGCGGCCGGCGTCAGGAGAACCGGCGCCATCACGGCCCCCGCAGGGGCGAAGGCGAAGACGGCCAGCAGCAACAGCGCCGCAACCGTCCGCCGCGCCCTGCCAATCGCCGCCCAGAGGGGGAAGTGCAGGACCTGTCCAAGGCCCAGCACCTCAACGGCAAGGCCCGCTTCGAGAATCGCGGCAAGAACGACAATCGCCGCTTCGACAAGCCCAAGAGCGACGCGCCGAAATTCGATCGACCCCAGCGCGACAAGCGCGAGCCGGTTTTCGATCCGGATAGCCCGTTCGCCGCGCTCGCAGCGCTGCGCGACAAGAAGCCGGAATAGCGATTGGGGACCTTGTCGGCATCGCCCGCCCGCAAGGAGCGGCTCGACAAGTTCCTGTTCTTTTCGCGCGCGGTCAAATCCCGCACTCTGGCGCAGAAGATCATCGAAACCGGCGCCATTCGCGTCAATTCCGAACGCACCAACCGCTCCGACCACAAGGTCGGGGCGGGCGACGTGCTGACCATGGCGTTCAACAATCGGGTCACCATCTGGCGCATTCTCGATTGCGGCACGCGCCGGGGTCCTGCAAGCGAGGCTCAATCGCTCTATGAGGACCTATCGCCGCCGCCTTTGCCGCGTGAGGAACGCTCCGCCTATGACCGCGCCGTCGCCGAACGGGCGCCCGGCCCGGGGCGTCCCACCAAGAAGGAACGACGCGACCTCGACAGGCTGCGCGGCGACGAGGAAGAGTGAAGGCCAAACCGCGGAACGCGCTTCTCTTCCAGGCCGTGGAAGCGCCAAACCAATCCGGTTCTCCACCCTTGCGAGGAACGGCAAAAGAGTTTAGCACCGGCTGAGCAAGCCCCCTCGGCGTCAAGCGCCACAAGTCTGTTCCGCTCGGGACCCATATGACCTATATCGTCACCGACAACTGCATTAAGTGCAAATATACCGACTGCGTCGAAGTCTGCCCGGTCGACTGTTTCTATGAAGGCGAGAACATGCTCGTCATCCATCCCGACGAGTGTATCGATTGTGGCGTGTGCGAGCCTGAATGCCCGGCCGAGGCTATCAAGCCCGATACCGAAAGCGGCCTCGACAAATGGCTCGAGATCAATACCCGCTTCTCCTCCATCTGGCCGAACCTGACCGAACGCCGCGACCCGCCGGCCGATGCCAAGGAGTTCGATGGCGAGGACGGTAAGTTCGAAAAGTATTTCTCCGACAAGCCCGGCGAGGGTGACTAGGCTTCACGAGTCTTTCGGGGATGCATGACGGGCAAGCGGAAACGCTTGTTTAAGCGGACGAATCAGAACTTTTGATTCTGCTGAAATTTTGTGCTATGGTTTCCGCTAATGCAGCTGAGCCCGTCACCCAACCCGTGCCTTAGGGCACGATTTTTTTGACAATATATCGTTGAGGACTTGCCTTTCCGGGAAAAGCGGACCCGGGAGGGAGTGGGCACTTGACTGCGCGCCGCCCGCATCGTCGGGCAGAATGAGTACGGGACGAATGGACCTGTCCGCCAGGAACCATTCGTTTGGGGCGTCAATAAGGAGTTCCCTATGGTAGCCAAGAAGTCACAGCAGCGGCTTGGGTTCAAGACCGGCGAGTACATCGTCTATCCGGCGCATGGCGTCGGTATGATCGTCTCGATCGAGGAACAGGAAGTCGCCGGCTTGACCCTTGAGTTGTTCGTCATCAGCTTCGAGCAAGACAAGCTGACCCTGCGCGTCCCCGTCGCCAAGATCAAATCCGTCGGCATGCGCAAGCTGGCCGACGACGAGCAGGTCGCCCAGGCGCTGACCACCGTGACCGGTCGTGCGCGCGTCAAGCGCACCATGTGGTCGCGTCGCGCCCAGGAATACGAAGCCAAGATCAATTCGGGCGATCTCATCGCCATTTCCGAAGTCGTGCGCGATCTTTATCGCTCCGAGGAGCAGCCCGAGCAGTCCTATTCCGAGCGCCAGCTTTTCGAGCAGGCCATGGACCGCATGAGCCGCGAAATCGCCGCCGTCAACAAGCTGACGCTGACCGAAGCCGTGCAGTTGATCGAAAAGAACCTCGCCAAAAGCCCGAAGCGCACGAAGAACGACGCCTCGGATGCCGAAGAAGCTGCCGCCTGATCTGGCTGCGGCCACTGAAATACGAAAGGCCGGAGCTTGCTCCGGCCTTTTTTATTGGAAGGTACGCCCTGCCTTATTGCAGCGCCACGACCTTGTATTTGTCGCCCGGCACGATCGGATCGCCGGGGAAAAGATCGTTGATGATGTAGAACAGTTCCGTACCCCGGCTGAGGCCCGCCATCTGCCGCGCGAGGGAATCGGCGGTGTCGCCGGCCTTGGCCGTCACCACTCGCACCGCAACCTTGCGCACCTGCGTCAGATCGCTGTCATTGGTGCGCCGGAAGCTCTTTAGCGTCGCCTCGGCCCCCTGAGCAAAGCGGGAACTGTCGGACTTCGCCGCGAAGATGAAGCGATAGACTTGCCCGTCGAGGCGCATCACCGAAACGCGGAAGAACCATTGATCGGTCTGGGCTACGCCCGAGGCCATTTCGATGCCGTTATAGCTCTGGGTCGTGACGGTTTCGGCCTTGAGCCCGGCGATCCAGCCCGAGCGAAGATAATCGGCCAGCGCCATATTGGGCGCTACATCGGCGCTGTCGAAGCGCACCGCCTCGCCATCGCCGGCAACGCCCACCACGGCGCTTTGCGAATTCTGCAGCGTATAGCCCTGCGGCACCTCGAAGGTGAAATGGCTGGCGGGATGCACGAAGCGCCGGCCGATGATCGAGCCCTGTGCCGGACTTTCCCCAAAGGTCAGCCCCGAAATCGCCGCCATGTAGCCGGCCCGGTCGGTCTCGCCCGGCCCGGCCTGGCCAAACATCGTCGTCGCCACTTCCGCCGCCTTGCGGATACGGTCGGGCGTCGACGGATGCGAGGACAGGAAGCCCTCACCCGTATCCCGGCCGGCCGAGAAGGTGGCAAAACGGCTCATGACACCGAGGAAGCGCGCCGCCGCATGCGGGTCGTAACCGGCCTTGCCGGCAAATTTGATGCCTTCCCGGTCGGCTTCCAGTTCCTGGTTCTGGCTGAAGGCCGCCATGGACTGGCGCGAGCGATTGGCCGCCGTCGAACTGTCGCCGCCAAAGACACCGGTGATGACCCGATCGACCACGGCTGCGGTTCGCGTACGGTCGGTGCGCGCCCGCGCATGCCTGAGCGTGACGTGGGCGATCTCATGCGCCAGCACCGCCGCCAGCTCGCTCTTGTCCGAGGCCAGCGCCAGAAGCCCGCGCGTCACATAGATGAAGCCGCCCGGCAGGGCGAAGGCATTGACCTCGGCGCTGTCGAGAATGGTCACCTGGAATTGGGCGTTGGGCTGATCGGCTGCGGCAAGCAGGCGCCCGACGATCTGCGCCACCATGATTTCCGCCGGCCGGTCGGAATAGACGCCGCCATAGGCCGCGATGATGCGCGGATGCTCGCGCCGCCCGATGACCACGTCTTCGGGATCGGTGCCTTCCGGCACGACGGTCGGGGCAGGATTGTCGCCGGTCCGGCTGACGGACACGCCGACGCCGCTCAAACTCGTGCACGCCGAAAGGGCCGCCAGCGATATCGCCAGCAAGCCATTGCGCATTAGTGGTCTGATGCCCCGCAAGCCGGTCATCGTGTGGCCAAGACCTCGATCTGTTCGGGATGGGTCACCTCGATGCGCGGACCATCCCGGGTGTCCACCCATCCCCTGATACGAACCAGTGCCCCCTCAAGCACCAATGGATCGAAACCGTGGGCATTGAAAAGCCGCAACGCCGCAGCCTCGATCACGGCGGTGAAGTCCTCTTTGAAGAACCGACCGAAATTGAGATAGACGCGCCCGCCGACCTTGTCGGCCAGGAGCACGCGTCCTTCCACCAATTCATAATGGCCGTCCCGGTCGACAAGAACGTCCGGGCGGTCCGCCGCACGCACGCTGTAGTAGGGATCGCGCCAGATTCCAAGACCCATTGCCCGCGCGCGGCCCTCGGCGGTCAACAATTGATCGAGACATTTGCGATTGTCGGGGAAGGAATAGACCCGCGCCATACCCTGCTCGACCATCGCCGCTTGCGCCCAGATCTCCTCGCCATCGCCGAGAACGAAGACATGGGCCAGTGCCCGCTCATAGCGATCGACCTCTTCGCCGCCATAACCGAGCCGCACCGTCTTGTTGAGCGCAATGGCTTCGAGCGCCACCTTGGCCTCCTCGGCCATCGGCCAGGTTTCGAATCCGTCGCGTCCAAGCGGCAATTTGGGCGCCTGGGTGCCGATCATGCGCACGACGAGACCGCTATCGAGAACGATCGTGTCGCCATCGGTGACCTCGACCACTACGCCGCCCGGAGCGCTGCGCAGATCGTCGCAGCCTTGTACCGCAACGGAACCGAGTGCCGCCATGGCGGCAAGGTGGACAACGCTGGCCTTGAACAAATCGCGCCCCGACAAGAACATGTTCACCATGCACCCAAATACGGCAAAAAATCATTACCGGCATGAGAATGATCGCGGGCTCGTGAACCTTTTGCTAAGAAACGTGACCTTTCGGCACGCCCGTCCCTGCCCCCGGCAGACCAGCTGAACAGGATGGGGCTGGCTGATATCTATTCCGTTCTCAGGTCGCCGTTATAAAACCGACATCCGGACCATGCTAGGAGCGCGCCGATCTTTGCGGGAGGACATATGGGGCAGGGTCACCCGCTTGAAGTCTTCCTGGCCTTCTTGCGCCAGGGGGTGACCGCTTTCGGCGGCCCCATCGCCCATCTCGGCTATTTCCGCGCCGAATTCGTCGACCGCCGCAAATGGTTGAGCGAAGCAGCCTATGCCGATCTCGTCGCCATGTGCCAGTTCCTACCCGGTCCTGCCTCGAGCCAGGTCGGCATGGCCATCGGGCTGATGCGCGCCGGCTATGCCGGCATGCTCGCAGCCTGGCTCGCCTTCACCCTGCCTTCCGCATTGGTGATGGCGCTCTTCGCCTATGGAATCGGCACCTGGGGCAATGCCCTCGATCAGGGCTGGCTGCATGGCCTCAAGATCGCCGCCGTCGCCGTCGTCGCCCTTGCGGTGCTCTCCATGGCGCGCGCGCTCGCCCCGGACAGGATGCGGGCCAGCCTCGCCGTCGCCGCGGCAGCCATCGCCATCGCCATTCCCAATGCCTGGGGCCAGATCGCCGCCATCGTCCTCGGCGGTCTCTTCGGTCTCGCCCTGTTGCGCGACATTTCTGCCGGCACCCAGGAAGACCTGCCAGCCATCGGCTCGAAAACCGTCGCCGTTGGCGCGCTCGTTCTGTTCTTCTTTTTCCTCATCGTGCTGCCGCTGCTCGCCGCTGCGACACAAAATCCGGCGCTGGTCCTGGCCGATATCTTCTATCGCGCCGGCTCCTTGGTCTTCGGCGGCGGCCATGTCGTGCTGCCGCTGCTCGAAGCCGATATCGTCCAGACGGGTCTGCTCGACCGCGACAGTTTTCTCGCCGGCTATGGCGCCGCCCAGGCCGTCCCCGGCCCGCTTTTCACCTTTTCGAGCTATCTCGGCGCGGCGATGGGACTCTTCGGCAATCCCTGGCTCGGCGCCCTGCTGACAACATTGGCCATCTTCCTCCCTTCCATGCTCCTGATCGTCGGCACCCTGCCGTTCTGGGACGCCCTGCGCCGCTATCCCAGCGCCCAATCGGCGCTGGCCGGCGTCAATGCCGCCGTAGTGGGCCTCCTCCTGGCCGCCCTCTACGATCCAGTCTGGACCGCCGGCATCCGCAACGGCACCGATTTCGCCATTGCGGCCATCGCCTTCGTGCTGCTCATGCTCTGGCGCGTGCCCCCATGGCTCGTCGTCGCACTCTGCGCGGTGGCCGGAGCCTTTGTGGCATAAGGCAGTTCCAAGACCGCCCAAGTTTTGCTATGGACGGCACCGTGGTCTCGTAGCTCAGCAGGATAGAGCACAGGATTCCTAATCCTGGGGTCGTGGGTTCGAATCCCGCCGAGATCACCACACGGCCTCGTTCAGTTTATTTCCCAAGCAATTTTCTTCGGGCGCGGAATTTTCTTTCCCGTTAGTGCCTCTCCGGGGCTTGATTTGGCTCTGGAATTTCGAAAAAAGTTTCCGGGCTACAGTCTGGGCGCGAGGGCTTGACCGTTGGACAGAGTTGAACGCTACGTCTGGGCCGCGCGTAGCTTCTTTTTTCTTTTTTTATTGTCCTTTTTGGCCATTGTCTGTTTCGACACACGCCCCGTGCTGGCAATCTCGCTCGCTTGCCAGAGTTTCAGCGGTCATTTCGATTCTGCATCCGGAGGATATGGCGGAGTATACTCCGCCCAGGGATTTGAGGCCGGCGATAGAATCGACTTCGACTTCCAGCACGGAAATGCAGGTTCTTACTATACTCTTGAGCCGGGGTTGCTACCCCCCTCGACCACCAGCGGCAGCTACACATTTACGGAAGACTTCAGCGGCACGGTCACCGTCGACACGGAAAATACCGGTTTTTTCTATGTTGGATGGACTTGCTCCTCGCCCGTACGAACTTCCCAGACCATCAATTTCACGCCACCTGCTTCAGTTTCCTTCGGCCAAACGCTCCAGCTAGCTGCGACGGCAACATCCGGACTCTCCGTCAGCTTCGCTTCGGCGACGCCTTCGGTATGCACCGTTACATCAAGCGGCACGCTTCAGACCGTGGCCCCCGGCACATGTACGATCCTCGCCAATCAACCCGGCAACGGTGCCTATGCCGCCGCAGCTGAGGTTTCCCAGTCTTTCCCGATTGTGATTCCAGGAGGCGCCGTATCAATCGTGACGGGTTCACTATTGCCGTCAGCTATAGCGGGAGAGGACTATTCGAACTCGATTACGGCCACCGGTGGAGCCTCCCCCTATTCCTTCTCGCTGATTTCGGGTGTCCTGCCTTCAGGCCTGTCTTTCAGCTCTGCCGGAACTCTCTCCGGCGTTCCGATTACCCCTGGCACCTATAATTTTACCATTCGAGTCACCGACAGCGCCACCCAGACAGCGGACAGGAATTTCCAGCTTGTTGTGGGTACACCAACCATAAGCATAACGCCCTTGACCCTCGGCAACGGTACCGTCGGCGCCTCCTATTCGGCGGCGTCGCTGGCCGCAAATGGAGGCAGCGCGCCCTATACATTTGCGATCACCGCCGGTCAGTTGCCGCCCGGGCTCAACCTGTCACCCGCCGGGACGATCAGCGGCACGCCGACAACTGCAGGCACCTTCAACTTTACCGTAACAGCCACCGATTCACTGAATTTTTCGGGCGCTCAGGCCTATACGGTCACCATTATAGCTGTGCCGCCAATCGCGTCCGGCAGCAACGCCACGGTCGCCGCCAACGCAACCGCCCCAATAGACCTGTCATCCTTTATCATCGGTTCATATACCAGCATCGCCATCGCCAGCGCCCCCGCCCACGGAACCGCGACCGTTGCTGGCACTGTCGTCACCTATGATCCGACACCGGGCTATTCCGGATCCGATAGCTTCAGCTACACCGCAACCGGTCCCGGCGGCACATCGGCACCGGCCACGGTAACCATCACGGTCACCGCGCCCACACTCGCCTTGACCCCACCCGCAGGCCCGCTTTCCAACGGCCAGGTTGACACGACCTGGCCCGCCCTCACATTTACGGCCGCGAACGGGACGGCCCCTTATAGCTTTGCCGTCAGGTCCGGGACATTCCCGGCGGGGATGACGCTGGCCAGCAGTGGCGTTCTATCCGGTACACCAGACGCAGCCGGCAGTTTCTCTTTCAGCCTTACCGCTACGGATATGTATGGCGCCACAGGCAGCGCCGCTTACACGCTGACCATCATCGAAGCACAGCCCATCGCCGACGACATGACCGCTACCGTTCCGCCCAATGGCGCGAGCCAGATCGATCTGTCTTCCGCCATCACTGGTGTACACACCAGTATCGCCATTGCTGACGATCCGGCCCACGGGACCGTGACCATCCTTGGCGACGTCGTCACCTACACGCCGGAAGCCGGCTATTCAGGCTCTGACAGTTTCGATTACACCACCACAGGCCCTGGAGGCACCTCGGCGCCGGCCACGGTGAGCATCACAGTCACTGCGCCTGTACTCGACCTGACCCCTCCGGCCGGCCCACTCGCCAGTGGACAAGCGGGCACCTCATGGTCTGCCCTTACATTTACGGCGGCGAACGGAACGGCCCCCTATAGCTTTGCCATTACCGCTGGCGCGCTGCCGCCAGGGATGAGCTTGTCCGGCAGTGGCCTTCTATCAGGCACGCCAGACACGGTCGGTACTTTCAATTTCACCATCACCGCCACGGATGCCTACGACGCCACGAGCTCTGCAACCTATACGCTGACCGTCATCGAAGCGCAGCCCGTAGCAGGTGATCTCGCCGCTACCGTTCCGCCCAACGGCGCGAGCCAGATCGATCTGGCTTCCGCCATCACCGGCGTCCATACCAGCATCGCCATCGTCAGCGCCCCTAGCCATGGGACCGCGACTATCGCGGAAGATGTCGTCACCTATGACCCGATACCCGGCTATTCCGGAGCCGACAGCTTCAGCTACACCACCACAGGCCCTGGCGGCACATCGGCGCCGGCCACGGTGACCATCACGGTCACGGCGCCCGCGCTCGACCTGACCCCACCGGCCGGCGCACTTGCCAGCGGGCAAGTCGGCACGTCGTGGTCTGAAATCACGCTTACGGCTGCGAACGGTACGGCCCCCTATAGCTTTGCCATCAGTTCCGGGGCGCTGCCGCCAGGGATGACGCTCTCCGGCGGCGGCCTTCTGTCAGGCACGCCAGACACGGCCGGCGCTTTCTCCTTCAGCGTCACTGCTACGGACATCCATGGAGCCAGCGGTACTGCCACCTATGCGCTGACCACCATCGAAGCGCAGCCCATAGCCGGCGATATCGCCGCCACTGTTACACCCAATGGCGCGAGCCAGATCGATCTGTCTTCCGTGGTCACAGGCGTTCACACCAGCATTGCCATTACTGGCGATCCGGCTCATGGGACCGCAGCTGCCGCCGGCGATATCGTCACCTATAATCCGACACCGGGCTATTCCGGATCCGATAGCTTCAGCTACACGGCAATCGGTCCCGGAGGCACATCGGCACCGGCCACCGTGACCATCACGGTCACAGCACTGACACTCGATCTCACCCCTTCAGCCGGCATGCTTGCCGACGGACAGGTCGGAGTGAAGTGGCCGCCAGTCACGCTTACCGCTGCCCGGGGCACGGCACCCTACACCTTCGCCCTCTCGTCCGGCGTATTGCCCCCGGGCCTTGCGCTGACCTCCGCCGGAACCCTATCGGGCACGCCAGACACGGCCGGCGATTTCAACTTCACCATCCGCGCCACCGACATTTACGGCGCTACCGGCACAGCCACCTATTCGCTCGCCATCGCCGAAAGGCTCGGCTCCATCATCCTGCGCCAGCGCATAGACGGGACGGATGGCATATTCGGCTTCACCTCGCCAGAACCGGCTCTCAATGTGTCCATCGCCACCACCAATGGGGCAGGTCAGAGTGCGGCCATCGCCCTGCCTTCGGGCAGTTACCGTGTTACCGCCGACGACATGACCGGGGCCGGCTACGGCCTGACCCGACTTATCTGTTCGGACAGCGACAGCGTCGCCGACCTTGCCAGCCGCACCGCGATGATTGCGCTGGCGCCGGGGGAGACGGTCATCTGCACGTTCACCGCGGTCAATTCCGCCGAGCGCACCAGTGAATTGATCGAACAATTCCTGAGCGACAGGGCCAATCTCATCCTGGCCAATCAGCCTGATCTCGATCGACGTATCGACCGCCTCAATGGCGTGATGTCGGCCGGCGGCAATATCGGCTCCACGTTGCTCGGCTATGTGTCCCGGCTAGCCGACAATGGCGCGCTCAGCGTCAACACCAGCCTTGCGGCGATCGATGCCATGACGGGGATGGAAAAGCAGTCACGCTTCGATGCCTGGTTCTCAGGCACCTTTGCGCGGCTCGATGCTGTCAATAATAGCGGCAGCTTCAGGACTGCCGCAATCGGTGCGGATTATCTCGTTACGCCAGATCTGCTCGTCGGCGGCTTCGTGCAGTTCGACTATATGCAGGAAGCGTTCGAGAATGGCGCTGAGGCTTCCGGCACTGGCTGGCTCGTCGGTCCCTACCTGACAGCGCGGCTGGCGGACCATCTCTATCTCGATCTGCTGGCCGCCGCAGGCCGCTCTTCGAACACGATCAGCCCGTTCGGCACATATGCGGATGATTTCAACGCCACCCGTTATCTCCTGAGCGCCACGCTGGAAGGCCAGTGGCAATGGGAAAACTGGACGTTCAATCCGCGGGCGCGCTTCTCCTATCTCGAGGAAACGAGCGACGGCTATATCGACAGTCTCGGTGTTGCCATTCCCTCCATCAGCATGGGCAAGGGCCAGCTCAGCATCGGCCCCGGCATTTCCTATAGATTTGTCACCGATGGCAAAATAACCGTCGATACCGGCCTGCGGTTGGAAGGTGTCGCCGATATAGAGGAAGATGGCCTGGAAGATTTCCGCGGTCGCATAGAGGGAACCTTGTCCCTGGGCTTCTCTGCAGGAGGGCATGTCGGCTTTACCGCTGCCTATGACGGTATCGGCTCCGACGATTATTCCACCAGCGGCCGGCTCGTCTTGTCCATACCGATGAATTGAGCCGGCCACGTGAAGCGCCACAAATCAGCTTTTTGCCATATAGGGCGGTTGTTTCGGCCTGACGGACTCTGACATAGTACGGCACCGAACTCCTTGGGTTTAACCCCGCGCAGCAGAAGAAAGGTGCACCAGGTTGGAAGTCGTTACGCTGGTTCTCGTGCTCATGTTGGCCGTCGTGGTCAGCGGTGTCATTTCACGAGCGCTACCCTGGCCTATACCGATTCCACTGGTGCAGATCGGCTTCGGCGCCATTATCAGCATTGCCACACAACAAGGTATCGAGCTGAACCCGGAAGTCTTCTTTCTGCTTTTCCTGCCGCCTTTGCTGTTCCTCGATGGCTGGCGGATTCCGCGCGAGGAATTGCTCAAGGACGGCTCGACCGTTCTTGAACTTGCTCTGGGTCTCGTCCTCTTCACCGTGGTCGGAATGGGGCTGTTCATCCACTGGATGATTCCGTCCATGCCGCTGCCGGTCGCTTTTGCGCTGGCGGCGGTGGTCTCACCGACCGACCCAATCGCCGTGTCGGCCATTGCCCAGCGCGTTCCGATCCCGAAACGCCTCATGCATATTCTCGAAGGCGAATCCCTTCTCAATGACGCGTCCGGCCTCGTCTGCCTGCGCTTTGCGGTGGCGGCGGCGCTGACCGGCACGTTCTCCCTCTATGATGCAGGGCTGACCTTTCTCTGGCTTGCCCTTGGCGGCATCGCCATCGGCGTCGGTGTGACCTGGGCGATAACCCGCGTCAAGGATCGCATTTCGGCGCGCTATGGCGAGGACACCGGTTCGCAGGTTCTGATCAGCCTGCTTATTCCCTTCGCGGCCTATCTCGCGGCAGAGCATCTGCATTGTTCCGGCATTCTCGCAGCCGTTTCCGCCGGCCTCACCATGAGCGTCGTCGAGACCACCGGCAGGGCCATGGCCACCACGCGCATCCGGCGCAACGCCGTCTGGGACATGATCCAGTTCGCTGCCAACGGCACCATCTTCGTGCTGCTCGGCGAGCAGTTGCCTGGCATATTGGACCGCGCCAGGGATACGGTGGTGATGACCGGCCACCATGAAGTATGGTGGCTCGCCATCTATGTCGTCGCCATCAATGCCGGCCTTGCGGCGTTGCGGTTCATCTGGGTCTGGGCTTCGTTCAAACTCACCATTTTCCGCTCGTCCACCCCGCGCACCTCACCCAATTGGCGCATCGTGGCGGCCATGTCTTTCGCCGGCGTTCGCGGCGCCATCACCCTTGCCGGTGTGCTGACCCTGCCGTTCACGACCCTCGATGGCGGTCCCTTCCCCGCCCGCGACCTCGCCATCTTTCTCGCCATGGGGGTCATCATCGTCTCGCTGGTCGCGGCCAGCATCGGCCTGCCCATCCTGCTCAAGGACCTAGAGGCCCCTGCCGAACATGGCGACCGGGCGCAGGAGGACGAAGCGCGCAATGCCGCCGCCGAAGCCGCCGTTGCCGAAATCGACAGGGTTCTTCATGCCCTGCCCGAAGGCCGCAGCGACGCGCCCATCTATGTCGCGGTCGCGGATAGGATCATGGACCTCTACCGGCGGCGCGTGGAAGGCCGGTCCCATCTGAACGAGATGGATGTCTCGCGCGGCGACTATGAGCGTATCGAACGCGAACTCTACCTTGCCGCCGTCAAGGCCGAGCGGAGCGAGCTCAACCGCCGGGTGCGGGCACGCCAGCTCAATAGCGAAACGGCCCGGAAGCTGGTGCGCGAGCTCGATCTCGCCGAAATCCGCTATTCGAAATAGCGCATTAACCGGCCGTCAGCGCCTCTGCTTCGGGCACGAAGCAGCTTCGCACCGTGCCATGCCGTCGCCAGGACAAGACATCTTTGAGCGTATTGAAGAAAAACGGCACGAGGGCCAGCCCTTCAATCGCCTCCGGTTGCAGCCAGGCGATGGAGCGCACTGCCTCAGTATCGAGCGTCAGCACCGGCTCCGCCTCAAGCTCGAGATAGAACGAGACATATTCGAATACCGTGCCGCGGTCCGACACGATGGCGCTGACGATTTCGACGGGCGCACCCATGGCAACGGTAAGCCCCACTTCCTCAGCCAGCTCACGGACGACCGCCATGCGCGCGGTTTCACCTGTTTCGAGTTTGCCGGTCGGCACGCCCCATTGCCGCGGCAGGGGCTTGCCGTCCTGCCGCTCGATCAGCAGCAGCCTATCCCGATAGAAGCAGAAACAGCCAGCAGCCCGGAATGCCGTTTCAACCGCCCCCTGTCGATGGACATACATCAGCGCCCGCCCGGCAGTGGCGCCGTCTGGTAGAGCCGCACCCGCAGCCCGCCATGGAGCACGGGCGGCCCCGGCGGCAGCCAGGGCAGGCCCGTCGCCTCGGCAAGCTTCCTGTCGGTGGTGATCAGCCCCACCCGCCAGCCGGGGAATTTCTGCCGCAGCACCACGCCAAGGCTCCTGTGCAGCGCCATGAGCGGCGCCTTGTTGCCGATACGCGCGCCATAGGGCGGGTTGACGATCACGAGCCCCGGCGGCCCTTCCGGCGCCGTCAGGTCCTCGATGGGCACCGCGTCGAACTGAGTCAGCGCCGCGACGCCCGAACGCTCGGCATTCTCGCGGCTCATGCGGATCGCGCCGGCATCGCGGTCGCTGCCATAAAATCTGAACTCGGTGGTCTGCGCCTCACCCCCGCCTTTGAGCGCCTGCCAGGCTTCGGCATCGAACCCAATCAATTGCTCGAATGCGAACTGCCGCTCGCGGCCGGGTCGCAATCCCACCGCGATTTCCGCTGCTTCGATGACGAACGTGCCCGAACCGCACATGGGATCGAGCACCGGTTCGCGCCCGTCATAGCCACACAGGTTGAGAAACAGCGCCGCCATGGTCTCGCGCATGGGCGCACGGTTGAGAGCCTGCTTGAAGCCGCGCTTATGCGCAGATTCTCCCGTCGTATCGATGCTGATGGTCACGAGGTCATCCTCGATCCGCACCATCACCCGCACCAGCGCATCATCGGCGAGCGGCGCACCCAATTCCTCGCTGATGGCCGTCGCGATGCGCTGTGCCGCCGCCCCATTGTGATAGATCCGCGAATTCCGGCAGCTTGCCTCGACCCGCACCGGCTCATCGCGCCGCAACACCGCCGCCCAAGGCATTTTGCGCGCCCTCTTGTCGAGCTGCGCCAGATGCAGCGCCCGGAACGCGCCGATACGCACGAGGACGCGCGTCACCCCGCGCAGAACGAGATTGGCGCGCCACACTTCCGGCCAGCCGCCCGTGAGCGTCACTCCGCCCGCGACCACTGCCGCATCGGCAAATCCGGCTGCCTGTGCCTCGGCGCAAAGCGCCGCTTCGAGCCCGGGCGTCGCAACCAGAAAGATTTCGAAGGGCACCGGCAAAGCCGGTATGGGTGCAGGGGAGTTCATGTCGACGCCCTATCATGCCGGCATCCGGCCAGCCACTCTTTCATGACTGCCACCGTTCGAGAACGCGCCGCACATTCGTTTGCAAACGCCTTCATCATGAATCGGTTGCGTCACGAAATCCCGTTCGCCGGACCGGGGACGACGCGCTTGCTGATTTGGAATTTACCGTCAATGATGCCGGCCTGGCCGTAACGGGACCGCAGAAGTCCGGCACATTACGCTGTGCGGCCAGCCATGAGGCACGCCATTCGTGCCACGACACAGCAATACGCAAGGAGACCACCGTCGATGAGATCACTTCTCTATCTGCCGCTGGCAGCTGGCCTTGTCTATTCCATGCCGACCTACGCACAACAGGCTCCGGCCCCCGAGGACGCCCCGTTCGCAGCGGGCCAGCCCCTCGGGATCACGACCGATGGCGCCTTTACCGCAATGTCCGACAATGTGCGCGTCTTCGGCGCCATCGTGAGTGCCGAAAGCTGTTCCTATGACGAGACGCGCGATCTTATCGTGGCGGTCAATCGCGGCGCCGAACAGAGCCAGGCACCCAATGACGGCTTCGTGTCTCTGATCAATCATGACGGCTCGGTCCATACGTCGCTATGGATCGGCGTCAACCGCGACGGCCTCGTGCTCAACCAGCCCTTCGGCAGCGATATTGCCGGCGGCAAGCTCTATGTCGCCGACCGCGATGGCGGCACCTCCGACGACGACCCGAGCGTATCGGTGCTGCGCATGTTCGACATGGAAACCGGCGCTCCGGACGGCGAAATCCCCGTCGAGGAATCGACCGGCTTCAACGACATCGAAGTCGCCGATGACGGCACCATCTATGCGACCCAGACCGGCGGCGGCGAACCGCCCGATCCGACCACCTACCGCGTGTTCAAGATCACGCCGGAAGGCGAGGCTACTGTGCTGATCGAAGGGGAACCGCTCAACCGCCCCAACGGCATCGCCTTTGATGGCGACGGCAACATCGTCGTCGTCAATATCGGCGACGATGCGGTGCTGACCTTCTCGCCCGATGGCGAACTGGTCACCACCGAACATGCCGCCCAGGCGGGCAATGATGGCTTGGTGATCCTCGAAGACGGCACCAAATATGTGAGCAGCGTGCGGATGGGCGGCGTCTCGCGCATTCCGCCCGGCGGCGAAGCCGAACTCATCGCCACCGCCATCCCGAGCGCCGCTTCCATGTGCTACGACGCCGGGGCCAATCAGCTCGTGATCCCGATGAACCCCAACAACGCGCTGGCCTTCGTTCCCCTCGACGAAACCGCGCCGTGACCCTGACGCCGTGGCCCCAGCGGCCACGGCGTCTCCCCCGGCAGACGCGCATAAAAAAGGCCCCGCCTTTGGGCGGGGCTTTTGGGCGTAAGGTCCGAAAGACCTTAGACGTGCTCGGGTATCTGCAAGCCATCGCGGGCATAGGTGCTCAGCTTGTTGCGCATGGTCCGGATCGAAATCCCGAGTACACCCGCCGCTTGCGTGCGATTGCCGTTGAGCTGTTTAAGCGTCTCCAGGATCAGTTCACGTTCGACATCGGCAACAGGCAGGCCCACGAGGAGCTGCGTAGCTGTCCGCACTGGTGTGAAATCATGCATTCCATCCCTCTTTCTGAGCCCCCGATACTGTTCAGAAACAGGTTCAATGCTGTGCAGCTATGGTTAACAAAGAGTTAACACACCTCCGAAAACTTCTATAGCATTCGGGCTAGGCAATTTTTTCGGCGTGTTTCTGTAGCTCCCGAAAGCATTGAATGGAGACTCACTGCAAACCGGCAAGCAGTGGAGGCCAGACCATGGTTCAGACCGCTCCGGATAGTCATGAGCCACCAAAGCAAACGCCCCAATACGGCCGGCAAACTGCCACTTTTTTGCCATTTTTAATCTTAACGCTATATTGGTAATTCTTCGAGACGCGACAGTCTTATCGCCTTGCATGGCGTTTTCCCATCGGCTTTGTCGATCTTGCCCAAATAGCGTCGCAGTCAGCCTGTCTTAACGGACGGAACCTATTCTGCCGGCTTCAGCAAAGGACCCATAATGCCAGCGATCCGCCCCACACGCCTCGCCCTGCCCGCTTTCGCCCTCATGGCCGCCATGGGCCTTGCCGCCTGCAATAGCGGCCCTGTGGGTGGCGGCGCCCTGGCGCCCGGTCTCAGCGCCCGCATGGATGCGCCGGGCGCCACTCTCGACCGGGCGCAGGCGGTGGATATCGTCAACGCCTATCGCGCCACCAATGGCCTCGCTCCCCTGACGCATGACAATGGGCTCGACGGTACGGCACAGGCACTGGTCAACCAATATGCCGCGACCGGCACGGCGCCGAAGACCCCCGAAGGCATCGCCTCGATGAAGCTCAGCGCCGGCTACGCCACTTTCGCCGAAACCTTCTCCGGCTGGCGCAACAATCCCGCCGATGCGGCCGGCCTCACCGTGCCCAACGCCACCAAGGCCGGCGTCGCCGTGTCCTACAATCCCGGCTCGGCCTACGGCATCTACTGGGTGCTGGTTCTTGACGACTGAGGCTATCGACGCGCGCGGGCTCAAATGTCCCCTGCCCGTCCTCAAGATGGAAAAACGGCTCGAAACCGTGCCGGCCGGCACGGTGCTCGTCGTGCTGGCGACAGACCCCATGGCCAGGATCGACATCCCGCTCTACTGCCGCCAGCACGGCCATGACTGCAGCGCCTCACAGGACGGCGATACGCTGCGCTTTGAAATCGTGAAGCTGGGGGCTGGCTTACCCTCCCTCTCCCCTTGAGGGAGAGGGACAGACCTGACACGTCCAGCGGAAGGTCAGGGTGAGGGGTGCTGCGCCCACCCATGCTTTAATGCGATTGGTAAGCGCAGTACCCCTCATCCGTCCCTTCGGGCACCTTCTCCCTCAAGGGGAGAAGGATGGCATCGTGCCTCTCCACATTCCGCACTCCGGTCGGAAAGTCGGATGGAGGCTGATTGGTCCTAAACCCAGTCCGGCACGCTATCCAATGCCAACAGTTCATCGAGCGATTTGCGCGCCCGGATGACGTGGAACCGGTCACCATCGACCAACACCTCGGGGATCAGGGGCCGCGAATTATAGGTCGAGGCCATCACCGCGCCATAGGCCCCGGCGCTCATCACCGCCAGCAGATCACCCTCCTTCACGCCCTGGATCGTCCGCCCCTTGGCGAGATAATCACCGGTCTCGCAGACCGGACCGACAATATCGGCGGTGATGGGGGCAAGATTGGTGTCGTTGACCGGCACGATATCGTGGTGTGCTTCGTAAAGGGTCGGGCGGATGAGATCGTTCATCGCCGCATCGACGATGACGAAATTCGTGTCCCCTTCCTTCACATATTCCACCTTGGTCACGAGGATGCCGGCATTGCCGACGATCAGCCGGCCCGGCTCGATGACGAGCCTACAGCCCAATTGCCCGACCTTGTCGCGCACCACCGCCGCATAGGCATCGGGATGGGGCGGGGCTTCCCCGTCATGGCTATAGGGAATGCCGAGACCGCCGCCGACATCGACATGCTCGATATGGTGGCCATCGGCGCGCAGCTCCCTCACCAGCTCCGCCATCAGCCCGAAAGCATTGCCGAAAGGTTCGAGATCGGTAATCTGGCTGCCGATATGCATATCGACGCCCACCGCCTCGACATGATCGAGCGCGGCAATGCGGTTATAGACTTCGCGGGCGCGGGCATAGGGAATGCCGAACTTGTTCTCGGCCTTGCCGGTCGAAATCTTGGCATGGGTGCGCGCATCGACATCGGGATTGACCCGAACCGAGACGCGGGCGATCTTGCCCATGCTGCCGGCAATCATGTCGAGCCGTTCCAGCTCCGGCTCGCTCTCGACATTGAAGCAATGGATGCCGACTTCGAGCCCGCGCCGCATCTCGGCGACGGTCTTGGCGACACCGGAAAACACGATCATCTCCGGCTTGATGCCGGCGGCCAGCGCCCGCTCCAATTCGCCGAGTGAGACCACATCCGCCCCCGCCCCTTCGCTGGCGATGAGCTTCACCACTGCGAGGTTGGAATTGGCCTTCATGGCATAGGCCAGCAGCGTCGGAATGCCCTCGAAGGCCTTTTTCACCACGCGCACATGCCGGCGCAGCGTCGCGCTCGAATAGACGTAGAACGGCGTGCCGACCTTTTCGGCTAGCACGTTGAGATTGACGTCTTCGGCATAAAGCGTGCCGTCGCGATTTTCGAAATGGTGGACCAAGGCAAGTCTCTGAAACAGGGCGCTGAAAGTTCCGGACAGAGCACTAAGCCAGCCGGCTCGAAAACGAAAGCAGGACTTATCGGGAGGCCTCGTAAACCGCCTCGATCCGCTCCGCCACCATGTCCTGAAGGCGCCATAGATGCGGATCGTGAATCCCAAGCTCTTCGAGATGCCGGACGGTGGCGAACAGATATTCGGCCATCGAGCCGCGCGTGCCCACCGCCGTCGCCAGGACATCGGCGATCCGCTCCAGGGTCAGCCCCGAAACATAGCGACCCGAATTGCGGTCGATGCAGAAAGTAAGCGCCCGGATCGTCCGGTCGCCGCTTTGCACATTCACCCAGCGCGGCGGAAAGGGCGACGGCCGCCAGCCCATTTCGCGTTCGAACAGCTTGACCAGGTTCTCCTCGACCGCATCGGCCGGGACGCGATAGAGCACGCCCTTGCAGGCGCCACCCCGATCGAGCGCCAGCATCAGCCCCGGCTTCTGGCTGCTGCCCCGGTGGCGGTCGTTCCAGCCGAGACAGAACGAACGATGCCAGCCGCGCACCAGCCCAGTGCGCACTTCCACGAAGGCGCAGGCCGGCTTCCAGATCAGCGAGCCATAGGCGAAGAACCAGACTTCGTCCTCGGCATCCACCGCAAGTTCGGAAATGGTCCGCAGATGATCGTCATAGGTCGCCTGATACATGCCCGGCGGCGGGGGCGGCAGCTCTTCCGTCGTCACTTCGGGCTGGATGAAGCCCACAAGCCGCTCGGTGAGGCGCATCTGCCGGGTCTGTCTGGTCACCTTTGTCTCCGCATCGCGAGACGAAACGGTGGCCTATTCCCGCGCCCTATTCAACCCCGCCATCGCCATGGCCGCCATGCTTCTTTTTCACGAGCGCGCGCGGTTCGTGCGCCTCGCCGGTCAATTGCGTTTTCCACCGCGCGGCCTGCGCGACCACATTGGCCGGTGCCGTCCCCCCATAGCTCTGGCGCGCCGCAACCGACGCCTCGACGGTCAGCACTTTGTGGATGCGGCTGTCGATGCGCGTGTCGATGGTCTTGAAGTCCTCGATAGTCAGCCCTTCGAGGCCGCAATTCTTCTCTTCGGCCAGCGCCACGACCTGCCCGGTAATATGGTGGGCATCGCGGAACGGAATATTGAGTTCGCGCACCAGCCAGTCGGCGATATCGGTCGCGGTCGAGAACCCCGCCGAGGCCGAGGCGTGCATGCGCTCGCGATTGGCAGTCATGTCGCCGACCATGCCGGTCATGGCAGCAAGCGACAGAGACAGGCTATCGAGCGCGTCGAACGCCACTTCCTTGTCTTCCTGCATATCCTTGGAATAGGCGAGCGGCAGGCCCTTCATGACGACGAGAAGGCTCGTCAGCGCCCCGAGAATACGCCCGATCTTGGCGCGCACCAGCTCGGCCGCGTCGGGATTGCGCTTTTGCGGCATGATCGAAGAGCCGGTTGTGAACTTGTCCGAGAGCCGGACGAAGCCGAATTGCGCCGAACTCCAGATCACCATTTCCTCGGCGAAGCGCGACAGGTGCATGGCGCAGATCGCCGAAGCGGAAAGCGTTTCGAGAATGAAATCGCGGTCCGACACCGCATCGAGGCTGTTGGCCGTCGGCCGGTCGAAGCCGAGCGCCTTCGCCGTCATATCGCGGTCGATCGGATAGGGCGTGCCGGCCAGCGCTGCCGAGCCCAGCGGGTTCTCGTTGAGGCGCTTGCGCGCATCGGTCAGCCGCCCGGCATCGCGCCCGAACATTTCGACATAGGCCAAGAGGTGATGGCCGAAGGTCACCGGCTGCGCATTCTGCAGATGCGTGAAGCCGGGCATGATCGTCTCGGCTTCTTCCTCGGCGCGGTTCACCAGCGCCAGCTGCAGCGTGGTGATCTGCGCCACCAGCATGTCGATGGCATCACGCACATAGAGGCGGAAATCGGTCGCGACCTGGTCATTGCGCGAACGCGCTGTGTGGAGGCGTCCCGCGGCATCGCCGATCTTCTCGCGCAGCCGGCTCTCGACATTCATGTGAATGTCCTCGAGCGCGCGCGAGAAAGTGAAACTGCCGCTCTCGATCTCGGCCAGCACCTCGTTTAGACCGGCGATGATGGCATCACGGTCGGTCTGCGTCAGTATGCCCGTCTCGGCGAGCATTGTGGCATGGGCTATCGATCCGGCAATATCCTGCTTATAGAGCCGCTGGTCGAAACCGATCGACGCGTTGATTTCTTCCATGATGGCGTCGGGGCCAGTCGAAAACCGGCCGCCCCACATCTTGTTGCTCATCACTCGTTCCTTGGGAAACAGACATGACCGAAAACAGCACGCCCCGCCCACCAGTCTTCAACCGGCGCCGGCTGTTCGTGACCCTCGGGCTTGCCATTGTGGCGGTAGCTATAACGGCATGGTTCATTCTGGGCAATGGCAGCGCCGAAGCGCGTGAATGCCCGGTTCAGGCCGATGCGGCGCTCGATCTCGATTTCGCCGCCATCGGCGAACTCGCCGCCCTCAACCCGACCGGCGAAGGCCGCGGCTACTCGACCCTCGCCTTTACCGACGAGGCCGGCGCCGAAACCAGTATCGCCGATTTCAAGGGCAAGGCGCTGCTGGTCAATTTCTGGGCGAGCTGGTGCGTGCCCTGCCGCGAGGAAATGCCGGCGCTCGACGCCATCGCCACCAAGTTCAATTCCGACGACTTCATGGTGCTGCCGATCAATCTCGATATCGGCGAAGGCGGCCAGGACAAGGCCAAGGCCTTCCTCGCCGAAGGCCAGTTCGCCAACCTGCCCCTCTATGCCGACAGCAGCTTCGCCGCCTTCGAACGCCTGAAGCGCGAGGCCGTCTCCGTCGGCCTGCCGACAACGCTGCTGCTCGACCCCAATGGCTGCGAACTCGCCGTCCTGCAAGGTCCCGCCCATTGGGACACCCCCGATGGCGAAGCGGTCATCGAGGCGCTTGTCGGACTGTTCAGCTAAGCGCCCGGCCCTTCACACGAGTGTCATCCCGGCGAAAGCCGGGAGACACATGGCAGGCGACACTACCGCCCCCCGAAAACCGGCACGTCCCGACGCTTGAACCCCAGCGCCAGCACGATCCCCGAGACGAACCCGCCCACATGCGCCCACCACGCCACCGGCTCATCCGAGCCGATGGCGACGTAGAACAGCTGTGTCGCGATCCAGAAACCCAGCATCCAGAAGGCCGGCACCGGCAGCGGGATGGGAATGACGATCCGTGCCAGAATGAACACCCGCGCATGCGGATATAAGAGGATATAGGCCCCCATCACGCCCGCCACGGCGCCCGACGCGCCGATCAAGGGACCATTGGCGTCAAAGTTGAACGCCAGATGCACCAGCGCCGCGCAGATGGCGCATAAGAGATAGAAGATGAAGAACTTGATGTGCCCCATCGCGTCTTCGATATTGTCGCCGAAGATCCACAGGAACAGCATGTTGGACAGCAGGTGCAGCCAATCGGCATGCAGAAACGCATAGGTGACGAGCGTGCTCCAATCCGGCAGCCAGGGCAGCGGCTGCGGATAGGCGTCGCGCACCACGATCGGAATCATGCCGAAATAGATCGTCGCCTGATCGAACGCGGCCGGCGGCAGCGTCCATTGCACCAGAAAGACCAGCGCCGTCACCGCCATCAGCCCATAGGTCACATAGGGAAACTTGATGTGCCGGAACGGATTGGTGTCGTGCAGCGGCAAAAACATGGGTCGGCTCTCCTCGCTCGGCCCGTCGGAAGGACGATTCACATGTAACGGCAAAGCCGCTTCAGGCAAAGCGGATGCGGCCTGCGCCACAGCGTCCTGTTCACCGCAGGCCGAATCCGTGTCATCTATGACGATATCGTCGTCGACCGTGAGGCCATGGCGGCGCCTCACGCGTTGAGGGGCAAGTCCCCTCCTTTATCGGCAGGTCAGCATGCAATCTCTTCTCAATATCGCCATCGCGCTCGCGCTTTTGTTCGTCGTGGTCATACTGGGGATGGGCCTGTGGAACATGGCCAAGGGCGGCTCGGGCAATACCAGCCAGCGCCTGATGCGCCTGCGCGTCATGGGGCAGGCTGTGGCGCTGGTTCTGCTGCTGGCGGCGCTCTACTTCTTCGGCGGCCGCTGACATGGTCAAGCTCAACCGCATCTACACGAGAACCGGCGACGACGGCTCGACCGGTCTGGTGCGCGGGCCCCGCCGCAAGAAATTCGATCTTCGCATCGAGGCCTATGGCACGGTTGACGAGGCCAATGCCTTCATAGGCCATGCCCGGCTCAATACCAGCGCCATGCCCAAGATCGACACCCGCCTCGCCCGCGTCCAGAACGATCTGTTCGATGTCGGCTCCGACCTCGCCACCCCCGGCGCGGACGATCCAGCGGGCGCCCCGTCGCTGCGCGTCCGCCCCGTGCAGACGCAATGGCTCGAAACCCAGATCGATTATTTCAACGAAGGCCTGGCTCCGCTCACCAGCTTCGTGCTGCCCGGCGGTTCCCCGCTCGCCGCGGCGCTGCACATCGCCCGCACCGTCACCCGCCGCGCCGAGCGCATCCTGGTCGAACTCGCCGAGGCCGAGCCCGACACCAATCCCGAGGCCATCCGCTATCTCAACCGTCTCTCCGACCTCCTGTTCGTCCTCAGCCGCGTCGCCAATGGCAATGGCGAGAGGGACGTGCTCTGGGTGCCCGGCAATTACGGCGATGTGGAAAAGGGCGGCTAGGACAGGGGCACATCCACAATCCGGCCCCTCACCCGTCTCGGCCTCCGGCCGATCCACCCTCTCCCACGAGGGGAGAGGGGAGGCACTGAGTCCAGACTAGCCACAATGCCCCCTTCTCCCCTCGTGGGAGAAGGTGCCCGAAGGGCGGATGAGGGGGCTTGGAACATACCCCTCTAACTCTCATTTCTGCCGCTGACATAGGCGCTGAGCCCTTCGGCTAGGATGTCATAGACGGCGCGGATGCGGTGGCTGGTGAACAGTTCCTTATGCGTCGTCAGCCAGATTTCGAGCGGCGGCACCGCCAGATCGATCGGCACCACCACCATGCCCGGCGTCTTCGCCACCAGCGGCGCCTGCGCAAAGCCGATGCCGAGCCCGGCCTTCATCAATTCCCAGCCCACGGTCTGGTCGTCGGTGCGCAGCACGAAATTCTCCCGCGCCAGCGGGATGCCGAGCCTGCCTGCATGCATGATGATCGCATCCGACCGGTCGAAGCCGATGAGATCGTGCTCGGCCAGGGCCTCGCGCGTCCGCGGCAGGCCATTGCGCGCCACATAATCCTGATGCGCGCAGGGCACCAGCGGAATATCGGCGAGCCGCTTCGTCACCAGCTCCAATTGCCTGGGCCGGAACATGCGCACGGCAATATCGGCCTCGCGCAGCAACAGGTTCTCGGCCGAATCCGAAGGCACGATCTCGACCGCGATGCGCGGATGCCGCTCGCGCACCATGCGCAGGATCGGCGGCAACACATAATTGGAGACCATGTCGCTGGCCGTCACCCGCACTGTGCCGCCAACCGCCGCCAGCGCGCCCTCAGCCACCATGCTCGCCTGCGCCAGAGCCTCCTGCGCCACCTGCACCGGCTCGTAAAGCCGCAATGCAGCTTCATTCGCCCTGAGCCCACCCAGCGTCCGCTCGAACAGGGACTGCCCCAGCGCCTCTTCGAGCGCCTCGATATGCCGCCCCAGCGTTGGCTGCGAGAGCCCCAATGCCCGCGCCGCGCCCGATAGCGATCCATGCTCCACCACTGCGGCAAAGCTGCGCCACAGCGACCAATCCGGCTCTCTATTCATTTTTGAATGTCAAACCTACAAATTACAGGAATAGAAGAACGTAAGTGAATGCCCCATTCTCTGTCCATCGCAAAACGGAGACCACAAATGAGCAAGGGCAACGTCACCATTCTCGGCATTAACGGCCATATCGGCCACGCCGCCGCCGAACAATTCCTCAAAGCCGGCTGGACCGTCACCGGCTTCGGCCGCTCCAACCGCCACCCCATTCCCGGCGTCCGCTTCGTCAAGGGCGACGCCGTCAATATCGCCGATCTCGAAGCCGCCATCGAGGGCGCCGATGTGGTCGTGCAGGGCCTCCATCTGCCTTATGACAAATGGACCAATGGCCGCGCCGAAGCGCAGCTCGCCAATGTCATCGCCGCCATGGGCAAGCCCGGCAAGACGCTGCTGTTCCCCGGCACGATCTACAATTATGCGGCCACCGACCGCGAGGTGACGCCCTCGACCCCGCAGCATCCGGAAGCGCCGCGCGGCGCCATCCGCGTGCGGCTCGAAACCATGCTGCGCGAGGCCGCCGAAGCCGGGCAGTTCCAGGTGCTCATCGTCCGCGCCGGCGATTTTTACGGCCCTAACGTGACCGGCGACTGGTTCGAACAGGCCATGATGACGGATCGCGCCAAGGGCAAGATCCATCACATGGGCGAACTTGCCATGCGCCACGCTTGGGCCTATCTGCCCGATCTCGGCGCCGCCTTCGCCCGCGTCGCCGAACACCGCGCCAATCTCGGCGTATTCGAGAACTTCCATTTCGCCGGCAATTTCGTCAGCCATGCCGAAATGATGGCCGCCATCCAGAAGGCCGCGCCTGTCGCCCTCACACCGCGTCCGCTGGCCTGGAATCTGCTCAAGTCCGTCGGCCTCATCAACCCGATGATGCGCGACATCGTCAGGATGCGCTATCTCTGGACCCATGAGATGGAACTGGTCGATCCGCGCCTCGATGCCCTGCTCGGCCCCGATTTCGGCACCCCGTTCGAGACGGCCGTGGCGACGACCCTGGTGCAGTTCTTCCCCAAGGCCGAGGCTGCTTGAGGTACCACCGCTCGTCATCCTCGGGCTTGACCCGAGGATGTTACACTTCGCGATGCCCGCCTCTTTCCATCACGAGACCCCCGAACACCTTCTGCCGCACCTCTTCCGCCGTCACGCCCTCTTCCCGCAACCGTCGCAGGCTCGGTGCCCCCTTCGACTTGCTGAGCTTTTCCGCCCCCTCGTCCCGCACCAGCTCATGGTGGCAATAGGCAGGGCTCGGCAGCTCCAGCAGCGCCTGCAACACCACATGCAGATCCGTCGCCCGATAAAGGTCCATGCCGCGCGTCACATGCGTCACGCCCTGAAAGGCATCGTCGACCACCACGGCCAAATGATAGCTCGTCGGCGTATCCTTGCGCACCAGCACCGCATCGCCCCATAGGGCCGGCTCGGCTTCCCGACTGTTGAAGCCACCCTCGCGATTGAACTCCGTCACCCGCAACGGCCCCGCTGCCGCAATCGCCCGCGCCATGTCGAGCCGCCACTGCACCGGCTCACCCGCCGCGATCCGCCGCTCCACATCCTCTGCGGCCATGCCCCGGCATGTTCCCGGATAAAGCGGCGCTCCATCCGGATCGGTGCCGCTCGCCGCCGCCGCGATCTCGCGGCGCGAACAGAAACAGGGATAGATCAGTCCCCTTGCCCTCAGCCGCTCCGCTGCTTCCCCATAGGCTGGAAATCGCCTCGACTGGCGCAGCACCGGCTCCGGCCATGTCAGCCCGAGCCAATGCAAATCCTCCACGATCGCCGCGCCGAATTCGGGTTTACAGCGCATGAGGTCGATGTCCTCGATCCGCAGCAGCGTCTCGCCCCGGAGCCGCTTTGCCATGTCCCAGGTGAACAGCGCCGAATAGGCATGTCCGAGATGGAGAAACCCGTTTGGACTGGGCGCGAACCGCAATATAGGATGCTGTGACATATGGCAGGACCTCGCCCCCTCTCTAGCATGCTGCTTTCCGCCCCGTCATCGCGCCTCGACAGCGTCGCGGCTGTCGAAACCCATCTCGATGCCTTGACGGCGCTCGATCCGCGCCTTGCCCCGATCCGCGCCGTCTGCGGCGAGATTGCCCCGCGTGTCGCGCCGCCCGGCTTTGCCGGCATGGCGCAGATCGTCTGTGGGCAGATGCTGTCGGTCGCGAGCGCCCGCGCCATCTGGACCCGCTATGCCGCCCTCGACGGGGCGCTCGATCCCGCCGGCTATCTCGCACTCGACGAAGCCGCCATCCGTGCCGTCGGCTTTTCCGGCGCCAAATACCGCGCCGTGCGCGCCATCGCCGAAGCCATGCGCGACGGCACGCTCGATTTCGACCATGCCGCGCGCCTGCCCGCCGAGGACGCCGTCGCCTATCTCACCGCCCATCGCGGCATCGGTCCATGGACGGCGGAAGTCTATCTGATGTTCTCGACCGGCCACCCGGATGTCTTTCCCGCCGGCGACGTGGCACTGCGAATCGCCGTCGCACACGGGCTCGGGCTTGACGAGCGGCCCGCCATCAAGCACCTCGTCGGGATGGCTCGCGCCTGGGCGCCGCACCGGGCGGCCGCGGCCCTGATGTTCTGGCGCTATTATGCATTGCTGCGCGACAAGGAAGGCATATTGCTGTGACCCCGAAACTCTCCGGCCCCATGCTGCCCCCGAAATCCGGCGCGGCCCCGCGCCAGCTCGTCGTGCTGCTGCATGGCTATGGCTCGGACGGCGCCGATCTCATCAGCCTCGCGCCCTATTGGCAGGATGTGCTGCCCGACGCGCTGTTCGTTTCGCCCAATGCCCATGAGACCTGCGTCGGCACCCCCGGCTATCAATGGTTCGCGCTCGACTACGATACCGATCGCGTCGCCAACCGCCAGGAAGGTCTGCCGCTCGCCCGTCCGGTGCTCCTCCAGTTCCTCGCCGATCTCTGGGAGCAGACCGGACTCTCGGCCAGGGACACCATTCTCGCCGGCTTCAGCCAGGGCGCCATGATGGCCCTCCATGTAGGGCTATCGCTGCCCCAAGCGCCCATGGGCATCATCGCCTTCTCCGGCGCTCTCGTCATTCCCGAGGGTTTCGGCATGGCCGGCCCGCCCGTTGCCATCATCCATGGCGATCAGGACAATGTGGTCTATCCCGAACTCGGCGCCGAGGCCGCCAGCGTCCTCAAGGCGGCGAGCTATGATGTACGCTACCATGTCTCGCCGGGCGTCGGCCATGCCATCGCCCCGGACGGGCTCGCCTTCGCCACCGATTTCATCGCCGAAATCGCCAAAACAAAATAAAGCGATCCGATTTACGCGCCCGCTTCACAGCTCTGACACAAAGGGCTTAGTATAAGAGGGCTATGGACTTACCTGATTCCCGCTCCGGGAGACTCAAGTGACGATCCACGTGTCGCCTGAGGCCTGTCCCGCACTGGTGCTGAACGCTGATTTCCGGCCGCTCAGCTACTATCCACTTTCTTTGTGGTCTTGGCAGGATGCGATCAAGGCGGTTTGCCTCGATCGGGTCAATATCGTCTCCGAATACGATACCGTCATTCACAGTCCCACCTCCGAGATGCGCCTGCCAAGCGTCGTCTCGCTCAAGGATTATGTGAAGCCGGCCCGCTATCCTGCCTTCACCCGCTTCAACGTGTTTCTGCGCGATCGTTTCCAGTGCCAATATTGCGGCTCGCGCGACGATCTGACCTTCGATCACGTCATTCCGCGCTCCAAGGGTGGCCGCACCACCTGGGAAAACGTCGTCGCCGCCTGCGCGCCGTGCAATCTTCGCAAAGCCAACCGCATGCCCTGGGAAATCAAGATGTTCCCCCGGCAGGCCCCCTATCATCCGACGGTCCACGACCTCCACAATAACGGCCGCGCCTTCCCGCCCAACCACCTGCACCAGAGCTGGCTGGACTATCTCTACTGGGATATCGAGCTCGAACCCTGATCCTTTCGGAGCACGCAGAGCTCCGGCTTGATTCGAGGGCATCGGGCTCCCACCGCTCGTCACCCTCGGGCTTGACCCGAGGGTTCTTCACTTTGCGATGTTCCGTCTTCCGCAACGTTCTAAGGAACGCCAAAACAAGCAAGAACCCTCGGGTCAAGCCCGAGGGTGACGATCTGGGCAGTTCCTGACAGCGAGCCTTCAGGCTACCGTCGCCTGCATCCGCTTGCTGCCGCGCATTTGCATCACCACCGAGGCTACCAGCAGCGCCACCACGGCGAGGCTCACCAATGCGTTATAGCCGGCGAGCGAAATGCCGAGGAAGCGAAACTGCACCACGTCGCAACCGATGACATGGGCGGAGTTGAGGTCCGACAGCGCATCGAAGCTGAAGCCTTCGCCCACGCCGGTGCAGGCCGTGGGGCCGGGCCAGAAGCCCCATTCCACCCCGGCGTGATAGGAGCCCATAAAGGTGCCCCAGATGAAGATGGCGATCACCACCGCCATGGCGATATACCACACCGCCTGCGGCAGCCGGTTCCAGGTGAGCAGGACCACCGCCAGCACCGGCAGCCCCCAATAATAGGCGAGGCGCTGTTCGAGGCAGAGTTCGCACGGCACCAGGCCGCCGAACAATTGCGAGCCCCAGGCCCCCAATATCGCGGCAAGGGCGAGGATGAAGGCGAGGCCCGCGGCTATCTTGTCGAGGGGAGCGGAAATCGAAGCGGCCATAAAGGGAACTTTCCGTCTGACGCTGGTAACGAAGGCTGGATAGCGGTCCGGCGCGGTGATTTCCAGCCCGCTACTCTGGATTTGATCGATCGGCCGGCAACGCTATGCCAAGAGCCTTGCGCAGGGCTATGGCATTGGCCGGCGCGTGCAATTTGTCCTCATGGACGAAATAGGCGAACACGTCCCGCCCCTCGGCATCCCAGGCGCGCACCTGCTCGGCCCATTGGTCAATGTCCTCCGCCTTATAGCCCGCCGCATCCGCCCGCGCCGGCCCCTGCAATCGGCAATAGGCGAAATCGGCCGTCAAGGTCCGGTCGGGATTATCGGTCGTGTCGGCAATCACCATGGCCACATTATGCCGGCGGAAGAGATCGCGCGCTTCCTCGTTGTGAAAGCTTGCATGGCGCACGTCGAGCGCATGCCGGATCGGCCCGACATCCGCCGCATCGAGATAAGGCGGCGTCTTGAGCCGGCCATCGGCCTTTCCGGCCAGCGCCACATAATCCTCCACCGTCCTCGGCAGCATGGCGAGAAATGCGCCCAGCACATCCGGCTTGAAGCTGAGATTGGGCGGCAATTGCCATACGAATGGCCCGAGCTTGTCCTTGAGCGCCAAGGGCCCGGAGGCGAAGAAATTGGCAAGCTCCGCCTCGCAGTCCTTCAGCCGCTTGATATGGGTGACGAGTTGCGGCCCCTTGATCGAAAAGACGAAGCCCTCGCGTGTTTCCCCGCCCCATTTGATGAAGCTGTCCGGCTTCTGATTGGCGCGGAAAGTGGCGTTGATCTCGATGCTGCCGAGCCGGTCGCTGGCATAGGCGAGTTCCTTCCTCTGCACCAGCCCTTCCGGATAGAACTCGCCCCGCCACGGCTCGAAGACCCAGCCGGCTATCCCTGTCCTGATCGTCATCGCATCCTCGCGGGTTTCAGGGACAGTTTAAAGCCATTCTTCCGCCTCGTCATGCCGGGCCCGCAAAACAAAAAACGGGCGGATAAAATCCGCCCGCCCCAGTTCATTGTTCGTCTCAGTCTTAGAACTTGTAGTTGACGCCCGCGCGCACCACGGTGAAGCGCTGGCTGACTTCGCTCGTGCCGCCGGGGGCGGAGCTGTAGTCCTGCGCGCCGAGATCGACATAGAGCAGTTCGGCCTTGAAGGTGATGTTCTCGGTCGCCGCCGCTTCGAGGCCGGCGCCGACCGTCCAGCCAAGGTGATTATTGGTCTGCGTTGTCCTGACGCCATCGGCGTCCTCGACCGCGACCGACCCCCAGCCATAGGCAAGACCGCCGGTGACATAGGGCATCACCCGGTCGAAGGTCATGCCGGCGCGGCCACGCAGCGTGCCATAGGCGTCGATGCCCGAGCTCAGCGTATTGCCGCCGCCGATCTCTTCTTCGAAGGCGATGGAGGACCATTGCAGATCGGTTTCCGCGCCGAGCACGAAGCCGCCCATATCGACATTATAGCCCGCCTGGCCGCCGAGCGAGAAACCGCCGGTATCGTTATCGCTGTCGGCGCCACCGGCCGCCGGATCGAATTCCGACGTGCCGAAGCCGTAGCCGCCATTGATACCGGCATAGAAGCCCTGCCACTGGAAGGCCGAAGTGGGGGTATAGAAATTGGTGCTGCCGCCCGCGTTCCAGTTCAGATCGGCGCCCAGCGCCGTCCCGCCCAAAACCATCGTGCTCATGAGCACAGAGAGAATTGCGCGCTTCATTGTCCGACCTCGTCATTAATTCCGAGGCGAAAATGCGATGGAATGCTTTAATGATCGGGTAATGAATAAGGTTAACGCGCGTGATTCTTGCCGATTTGGCGGAATCGAACAGGCCGGCGCCACCGCACCGGCCCTTTTCCCTACTGCGCCAGCGCTTCGGCCGCCGCGATCGCCGCCATGTTGACGATGCCCCGGCTCGTCACCGATGGCGCGAGGATATGGGCGGGATATTTCGTTCCCATCAGGATCGGTCCCACCGGCAGCGCCCCGTTGAGCTCCTTCAGCAGCGTCATCGACAGGTTCGCGGCTTCGAGATTGGGGAAAATCAGCAGGTTCGCCTCCCCTTCGAGCACGCTTTTCGGCACATAGCGGTCGCGCAGCTCGGCATTGACGGCGAGATCCCCCTGCATCTCGCCGTCGACCATCAGCTCCGGCGCCACATCCTGCAGCCGCTCGAACACCAGTCGCATCTTTTCCGAGCTGTCGCCTTCGCGCGAGCCGTAATTGGAATAGCTGAGGAGCGCCGCCTTGGCCTCGATATTGAAGCGCTTGAGGTGGTCGCGCGCCTGGAGCGTAATGGCGACCAGCTCGTCAATGCTCGGGTCCATGTTCACATAGGTGTCGGCGAGGAAGAACACGCCCCTGTTCATGACCAGCATGGACAGCGCCGACAGCTTGCTCGACCGGTCCGCCAGCCCGATCACCGACTGGATATCGCGCGCATGCTTGATGAACCGGCCCTGGAGCCCGCAGATCAGCGCATCCGCCTCGCCCCGCCGCACGGCAAGCGCCCCGATCACCGTGGTATTGGTGCGTACAATGGTGCGCGCCGTATCGGCGGTTACGCCCTTGCGGCCCACCAATTCGTGGAATTCGGCGACATAGTCGCGATAGCGCGGATCGTCTTCCGGGTTGATGACCTCGAAATCGCTGCCGGCCTTCAGCCGCAATCCGAAACGTTCGAGCCGCTGCTCGATCACCGAGGGACGGCCGATCAGGATCGGCCGGCCGATGCCATCTTCCAGCATCACCTGCGCGGCGCGCAGCACGCGCTCATCCTCGCCATCGGCAAAGGCGATGCGCTTGCCCTGCCCCGACGCGCTGTCGAACACCGGCTTCATCACCATGCCGGAGCGGAACACGAAACGGCGGAGGCTATCATTATAGGCTGCGAAATCCGTGATCGGCCGCCGCGCGACGCCGCTCTCCATCGCCGCCTTCGCCACAGCCGGCGCGATCCTGAGGATCAGCCGCTGGTCGAACGGATTGGGAATGAGATAGTCCGGCCCGAACACCGCCGGCAAGCCATGAGAAGTCGCCTCCAGCCCCGGCTCATGCGCCAGCCGTGCAATGGCATGCGCCGCCGCCGCCTTCATCTCCTCATTGATCACCGTCGCCCCGCAATCGAGCGCACCACGGAAGAGGAACGGGAAGCAAAGGACATTGTTGACCTGGTTCGGATAGTCCGACCGGCCCGTGCACACCAGCGCATCCGGACGCGCTTCCTTGGCCAGTTCCGGCATGATTTCCGGGATCGGATTGGACAGCGCCAAAATCAGCGGATTGGGCGCCATGTTCGTCATCATTTCGGGCTTCAGCGCCCCGGCCTTGGACAGACCCACATAGATGTCGGCCCCCTCCATCACCTCGGCGAGCTCGGTCTTGTCGGTGTCCTGCGCAAAGGCCCCGCGCCAGCGATCGACCGCATTGCCCCGCTTCTTGGTGACCAGCCCCTTGCTGTCGGCGATCCAGATATTGTCGCGGCTCACGCCCACCGCGACCAGCATGTTCATGCAGGCGACCGCCGCCGCCCCGGCGCCGGAGGTGCAGACCTTGACCTTGGCGAGATCCTTGCCGACCAGCTTCATGGCATTGATGACCGCCGCCGCGACGATAATGGCAGTGCCGTGCTGGTCGTCATGGAACACCGGAATGTTCATGCGCTCGCGCAAGGCTTCCTCGATCTCGAAGCATTCTGGCGCCTTGATGTCTTCGAGATTGATGCCACCGAAACTCGGCTCCAGCGGCGCCACGATCTCGATGAAGCGCTTGGGGTCCTGCTCGTTGACTTCGAGGTCGATGGAATCGATGCCGGCGAACTTCTTGAACAGAACCGCCTTGCCTTCCATCACCGGCTTCGATGCCAAGGCCCCGATATTGCCGAGCCCCAGAACCGCCGTGCCGTTCGAGATCACCGCGACGAGATTGCCCTTCGAGGTATAGCGATAGGCATCGTCGGGATTGGCGGCGATTTCCTCGCAGGGAATGGCGACGCCCGGCGAATAGGCCAGCGCCAGATCGCGCGTATTCGCCAATGGCTTGGTCGCCACGATCTCGAGCTTGCCCGGCTTGGGGAATTCATGGAAATGCAGCGCGGCGTCGCGCAGATTGGTCGGCTTTTCGTTGGACATATATTTGGGCTCCCTGGCGCGCGAACTTGTTGTAGTCCGACGAAAGTCGGGCAATGCAACTTTGGTCTTAGCAAGGGATGTGCCAAGGCGCATCGGGGCGCATGCGCGGTTTTCCGCGGCTCTTTGTCCGCTGCCGCAAGGTGGGTGTACCGCAGGGGTGACAGCCATCTGTTTCGTTGAGCCATTGGCGGCTCCCCATCTGGTGACCTTTGCCCGCCGGAACTCGTCTTCGCATCATGCCGTTCTGCATCAAGGACTGGGGGAAGGCCGAGTCTTCCAAGGAGGAAAACCATGACCGAAGAATCCGAGTTCATCGACGATCTTTGCCGGCTGCGCGGCGATCTCACCAAGCGCCGGCGCGCACAGGCCCAGAGCGGCGACCTTTCAGGCGCCGTCGAGAGCCAGCGTGAAATCGAGCTGCTCGAAAATGCGATCGAGGATGAACGGATGCTGTACCGGAAGGAACACAAGCACCTGGCCGTCTTCATCTAGACAGATCGGGGCGGTGCTGCTGGTGCCCCCCGCCGGACTCGAACCGGCACGCCTCGCGGCGGAGGATTTTGAGTCCTCTGCGTCTACCATTCCGCCAGAGGGGCACGGCACGTTCTGTAGCTTACCCCTCGGCGTGCTGCAACTCCCTCAGAACGGACCGGACAAATTATCCCTGTCGCGCTGGCGCCTGGCTTCCTCGGGATCATAGTCGGGGGCCGACGGATCGAAGGCGGTCCAGCCTTCGGATTCGAGCAGATAACGCCTTTGCGCGATATCGACGCGATGGGCGGCCTCGAAAATGCCTTCGACCTCTTCGACCCGCGCCTCGTCCGTGCGCACCGAGACGACGCTGCCGCCCCGGCGCATGCTTTCGGCCAGAACATGCGCATCCGATTCATGAACGCCCGAATGCACGAGCGTACCGATCAGCCCGCCGGTCGCTCCTCCTACGGCCGCGCCCGCTACCGCGCCCACGGCGGTGGACAGTAGCCAGCCTGCCGCAACGACCGGCCCGACCCCCGGAATGGCGATCACGCCGAGACCCGCCAGAAGTCCGCTGGCCCCGCCAAGCAGTGCGCCAAGCCCGGCGCCGGTGCCGGCACTCTCCGTCGCCGCGTCCTCCCCCGAAACGATATCGGCATCGGCGCCTTCCGTGCCGTAGGTGCTGACCACGAGGGAAACATCGTCTCCCTCGAAACCCGCCGCCTCGAGCGCGCGCACGGCCTGGGCGGCGTCCTCGTAATCGTCGAACAATGCGGTCATGGTCTTCATCGTGTTCTCCCGCTTCATCGGCGCAACTCTGCCGGAATGCACAAACGGATGAAAGCTCCGACCGTTCCCTGACGCACGCGCCGGGCGGCCTCGTGTTGACGCCCCCGCAGGCTCGGCGTAGAGACACCTCCTGCACGTTTCCAGCCTCTCCCAGCGCCCGTCCAGCCAGCACCCATTGGCGGTGTGAATCGGTCCCGGTCACGGCGATATCGGTCGCCTGCCGCCATCCGGGGCCTCGACGTTGCGGGTGCTTGTTCATGGCTTGTGGAGAAACCCGATGCCCCCCGTCTCGAAGCCGCTCTGGCAGCGGTTCCTGATCTTCCTCCTGCCGCTGATGGCGGCCAATATCCTGCAGTCACTGTCGGGAACCATCAACAATATCTATATCGGCCAGATGATCGGCGTCGACGCGCTGGCCGCCGTCTCCGTCTTCTTTCCGATCATGATCTTCCTGATCTCCTTCATCATCGGCCTGTCCTCCGGCGCCACCATTCTCATCGGCCAGGCCTGGGGCGCGCGCAATGTCGACAAGGTCAAGGAGATCACCGGCACGACGCTGACCGTGACCTTCCTCATGGGCCTCGTCGTCGCCCTGATCGGCGTGTTTTTCACCGACGATCTGATGATGGTGCTGGGTGCCCCGGCCAATATTCTCGAAAACGCGGCCAGCTACGGCCGCGTGCTGCTCATCGGCATGCCGGGGCTGTTCATCTTCATGATGGTCACCTCGGTGCTGCGCGGCGTCGGCGATACCGTCACCCCGCTGATCTCGCTCATCATGTCGCTGATCGTCGGCCTTGTCGTCACCCCGGCGCTGATCCAGGGCTGGTTCGGCCTGCCGCAGATCGGCATCATGGCGGCGGCAGCTGCCACCATTGCCGGCTTCACCCTGGTGCTGGTGTTCCTGTTCTTCTACATGCGCGCCCGCAGGCATCCGCTGGCGCCCGATATGGTTCTGGCGCACTATCTCCGGATCAATCCGCAGCTCTTCCTGCTGATCCTCAGGCTCGGCATCCCCGCCGGCGTCCAGATGGTGGTGTCTTCCATCTCGGCCATCGTCGTCGTGGGCCTCGTCAACGGCTTCGGCTCCAACGCCACCGCCGCCTATGGCGCCGTCAACCAGGTGCTGAGCTATGTGCAGTTCCCGGCCATGTCGATCGCCATCGCCACCTCCATCTTCGGGGCGCAGGCGATCGGTGCCGGCCAAGCCAGCCAGCTTGCCGCCATCACCCGCACCGGCCTGATGATGAATCTCATCATGACCGGCGCGCTGGTGCTGATCGCCTACGTCTTTTCGGAGCATCTGGTGGCGCTGTTCATCACCAGCCCCGAAGTGATCGAGATGACGCAGACCCTGCTTCATATCGTGCTGTGGAGCGTCATCCTGTTCGGCGCTTCCGCCGTCATCTCCGGCACCATGCGCGCCAGCGGCACGGTGGTCGTGCCCATGCTCATCACGCTCGCCTGCATCATCCTCGTCGAGGTGCCGGCCGCCTATCTGTTGAGCCGGACCATCGGCCTCAGCGGCATCTGGTGGGGCTATGCCGCAAGCTTTTCGGCCATGCTGCTCGCCCAATCGGCCTTCTACTGGTTCGTCTGGCGCGGCAGGAGCATCAAGGCGCTGGTCTGATACTGTCTGCTCTCTCCCTCGGGAGGGAGCAGTCATCAGGGGCTCGGATAGCGCTTTTCGAGCCAGTCGATGCCGAAGGCGACGATGGAAGCGGCATCGACCAGCACGGCATCCGCATCGCCGACCTTGCCGCGCCGGCTCTCGCCGGCTTCGAGGAAGTCCGCGACGATGGTTGCGAAATAATCATCGGGCAGGCCGTGGATCACCGGATCGCTGGTGTCGAATTCCTCGAAATCGAGCCATTCTGTCCGTCCCGCGACCAGCACCGGCGCCTTATAGCGGATCACCCGCTTATTGGGGATATTGGCAAGGTGCTCGGCATGATGAAGCAGCGTCATCGTATCGAGCGGCGCGCCGATCATCAGCACCTTGCCCTTGACGTCCACCAGCCTGCCGAAGGGCGAGAGCGGGCCATAGCCATAATGCATTGCGTGATCCGCAGTGAACCACTCGGCCCTGCCGCCGAGCGCCGCGCAGGAGGCACCGGGATTGGCGCTCCGGCGTGCCCCCGGCACCGTACGCAGCATTTCGGGAAAGGCGCCATTTTCCCGCGCCGCCCGCGAGCGCAGCGGATCGAAGGGCGGAATCTGCGCCCGCAATTCCGGCCGGTCGGCATAATCGTCCTCGAATTGCCAGTCGCAATAGCCGAGCAACGTCCCATCCGGACCGATCGCATCCATGATCGCATCGATCAGCGCATCCGGCCCCCCGAGGATCGGGCCTATCGCGCGCAGGCCCGCATGCGTAAGAACCGCATCGCCGCTCAGCAGACCCAGCGCCGCGACATCTTCAGCGAGACGGGCGCGGGTCCAGGGGCTCACGGCTCAGCCGCGTGCGTAAGCAAGCTTGGGCGGCGTTTTTTCGGCGACGGCGGTTTCGCGCGCATCATAGACGGCGCGCGCCTCGATGATGGCGCCGTGATGCTCGGCCGACCAGTCCCAAAGGGCATTGATCGGGCCGGTCAGGGTCTGGCCGAGCCGCGTCAGGCTGTATTCCACCCGCGGCGGCACTTCGGGATAGATGGTGCGCGTCACGAGGCCGTCGCGTTCGAGATTGCGCAGCGTCAGGGTCAGCATGCGCTGCGACACGCCGTTGATCGAGCGCTTCAATTCGTTGAAGCGGATCGTGCCGTGCCGGGACAGGATGCCCACCACCATCACGCTCCATTTGTCGCCGATGCGGTTGAGCACATCGGACATGGCCGTGCAATTCGCCGCCTCGGCCGTATCCTTGAGGGACATCTATGCCTCACATTCCACTAGACTGGGCTCCAATATAAGGATGGTTCTCAATTGTGCCTAGTGGCGGTTGGTGTGACCATGCCCTGGCGCCCATCAAAAGCCGGTCACTTTTCCTTTCGCCACATTGAGATCGCATTGTCCGGCTGCTAAGACACGAAGCGATCACAAAAATAAACTCGGAGCCGCTCCCGTGCCGCTTGTCCGGACCCTCGGCGCAGTCGCCATTGCCATCGTTTTGGGATTGACGTCTCTCGCCGCCGCGGCACGCGCCAATCCGCTGCTTCTCGTCGATATGGACACGCTCGACGTGCTCTATGCGCAGGATGCCGGCCAGCCTTGGCACCCGGCCTCGCTGACCAAGCTGATGACGGCCTATGTCACCTTCGAGCAGATCGCCGCCGGCAATGTCAGCCTCGACACGCCCGTCATCCTCTCCGCCAAGGCTGTCGCCCAGGCGCCGAGCAAATCCGGCCTCCCCGTCGACAGCGCCCTGACCATGCAGGATGCGCTCTACGTCATGCTGGTCAAATCCGCCAATGACGTCGCCATGGCCATCGCCGAAACCGTCGGCGGCGACGAAGCCGGTTTTGTCGCCATGATGAACGACGCCGCCAGCCGCATGGGCCTCACCGCCACCCATTATGTCGACCCCAACGGGCTCAAGCACGAGAACCAATATACCTCGGCGCGCGACCTCGCCGTGCTGTCGCTCTATATCCGTCAGAACTTCCCGCAATACCTTCCTATCTTCGGCACCGAGATGGTGCAACTCGGCAAAGCCCGGCTCGAATCCGAAAACGAGCTGCTGACCAAGCTCGATGGAACCACCGGTATGAAAACCGGCTACATCTGCGCTTCTGGTCTCAATATGGTTGCGACGGTCGAGCGTAATGGTCGCAAGTTGATGGCGATCGTATTGGGCGCTTCCTCGAAGCGCGAACGCAATGAACGCGCCGCCGAACTCGTCCTCGACGGATTCTCCGGCACCGCCCGCAGCCAGGGTATCAGCATCCTCAACGTCGCCAATAATCCCGGCGTCGCCCCGGTCAATATGCGCCCGATGATCTGCGGCAAGGAAGCCCGCGCCTATGTTTCGGCGCAGGAAGCCGCCTTCCCCATGGGCCTTGAGGGCCATCCGAGCTATCTGCTCGATACCATTGAAGCGCGCACCTATACCGCAACCAATCTCGGGCGCATCCGCACCGGCATCGAACTTCCGCGCCCGCGCCCCATGCATGTGCCGACCATGCCGGCCGCTCCCGCGACCGCCGATCTCGGAACCGAATATCAGCCCGCACTCGCGACCATGGGCGGTGGAAACATTCCCTTCCCCCGCCCGCGTCCGAATTTCTGAGTAAAATCAGCCTTCCATGGCCCGTCGGGCCATGGACACCACTTCGACCGGCCTGCCGGTCAGCGCATCCTCGACCTTGGCGAGAAGATCGGCCAGGGTGAACGGCTTGGTGATGACGTCATAGATCAGCGCATCGAGCCCATGGGCGCGCTCGCGCTGGTCGGCAAAGCCGGTCATCAGCAGAATGGTCAGGTTCGGATGAGCCGCCCCGACATGGAGCGCCAGCGCGATGCCGTCCATGATCGGCATCTTGATATCCGACAGGAGCAGGTCGAACCGTCCCTCTTCTTCATCGGCGATTTCGGCGGCAAGCCCGCCATCCTCGGCGGCCACCACTTCATGGCCTTTCATGGTGAGCGCACTGACGACGAAAGCGCGAACCGAATCGTCGTCCTCGGCAACGAGAATGCGGGCCATCAGCGCTCAGCTCCATTCGTCGAGACCGGCTCGGCAGACGCCTCGCCAGTCGTCCCAGGCCCGCCGGTAAAGCTCAGCCGCACGCTCTTCGCTTCGCCCGGCGGAACATTGAGCTGGGTTTCGAAAGCGACCCGTTCACCCGCCGCCAGATCGCGGACATTAGGGGTGACGCTCCACTCGTAAATGCCCTTGCCACTGCCGTCGAGCAGCGTCACCACCACCGGCGGCACCGCCACCGGATCGGGATTGAGCCCGACGATATCGGCCGAAACGGTCAGCACTTCGCGCCCATTCTGCAATGTTTCGAGCGTCTTCACGCCGGCGAAGTCGAGCCCGACCACATTGACCTCAAGGCCAAGCTGCGCATAGACGCCGGCCATGGCCGGAAACTGCGTGACGATCTGCGTGCGCCCGAAATAGCCGCCCGCCAGAATGCCGGCGAGCACGACGACGCCGGCGATACGCAAAGTGCGGCGCACGCGCGACAGCGGCAATTGCGCGAGCATGGTGTTCTTGCGCCGGTTGAAGGCGCGCTGGCGCTGGCGCATCAGCGCCGGGTCGATATCGCCGGCCCTCATCTCTTCCTCGAAAGTCGCGACGCGCGACGCCACCGCGCCCGACACCCGCCGCTCTTCCTCGGCCAGGGTCCGATCCATCGCCGCCTCGGCGACCGGATCGAACAATTGGTCGGCTGCCTCGGTCGGAGCGGGCGCCGCCCGCTCATCCCAGGAGCGGTTGCAATTGGCGCACTGCACCTTGCGACCGGCCGAACCGATGGCCTCGTAAGCGACCTGGTAGCGCGTGTCGCAATGGGGGCAGGTAATAATCATGGGTTGATATCGAGTTAGCGCCTCTTATTGGGCCTGAGCCTAGCCGAGGGATGTTAAAACTCTTCAAACCGGAGGCAGGGAACGCATCAGACCACATTTGCACCGCATTCCGACCGCAAGGGCTGGGCTGCTGCCGCATCGGGCCGCCGACGCTGTTATGCTATGGCTTGGCTTTGATTCGCATGACGGCGATCCGCTGCTCCCCCGCAGAGGATCGGTTTTCTGGGGGCCACCGAGAGTGATCGAGTTTTCCGATGTGGGGCTGCGCTACGGCAACGGCCCCGAAATTCTGAGGGACCTGAGCTTCTTCATCGAGCCCGGCTCTTTCCATTTCCTCACCGGACCTTCCGGCTCCGGCAAGACGTCGCTGCTGCGCCTCTTGCTTTTGTCGCTGAAGCCCTCGCGTGGCCGCATCACCATGTTCGGCGAAGACGTGACCCATCTCAACCAGGACCGCCTGTTGCAGATGCGCCGGCATATCGGCATCGTTTTCCAGGAATTCCGCCTGCTCGACCATCTGACCACCTTCGAGAACGTCGCTTTGCCACTGCGCGTTCTGGGTCAGGCCGAAGCCGAATACCGCCCGAACGTGACGGAACTGCTCGAATGGGTAGGGCTTGGCGAACGCATGAACGCCCTGCCCTCCGTGCTCTCGGGCGGCGAAAAGCAGCGGGCTGCCATCGCCCGTGCCGTCATCGCGCGCCCCAAAGTACTGCTCGCGGACGAGCCGACCGGCAATGTCGACCCGGATCTGTCGAGCCGGCTGGTGCATCTCTTCGCCGAACTCAACCGAACTCTTGGCATGACCATCATCCTTGCGACCCATGAATTGCCGCTTTTGGACAAATTCTCCTATCCACGCATGCTGCTCTCCAATGGCGAACTGGTGATCCATGATTAAGGTCCTGCGCGCGCTGCTGCGCGGCCGCAACGGCAGTGCTGCCCCCATCGTGCCGGAAAAGAACGTCGCCGGCCGGACCCTGCTGCTCATGATCACCATTATGAGCTTCCTGTCGGCGGTGACGCTTGGCGGCGTGGTTCTGGTGCAGAAATCGGCCATTGCCTGGTCGGCCGATGTCGGCCGCGAACTGACCATCCAGCTCCGCCCCGTCGAAGGCGAGGTGATGGACAGCAATCTCCGGACTGCCGTGGCGCTGGCCGAAGCCACCCCCGGCGTCGCCTCGGCGCGCGCCCTGACCATCGAGGAAAGCCAGGACCTGCTCGAACCCTGGCTGGGCGCCGGGCTCGATCTCACCGCCATCGAAGTGCCACGTCTCGTCGTCGTGCAGCTCGCCGATCCGGTCAATGCCGATATAGCCAAGCTCGAACGCGACCTCAGCGCCGTCAAAGGCGCGAGCCTCGACACCCACGCCGCCTGGCGCCAGCAGCTCAATACCATGGCAGGCACAATCGTGCTGTCGGGCCTGATGGTGCTCGCGCTGATCGGCGTCGCCACCGTCCTTGCCATCATCTTCGCCACCCGTGGCGCCATGGCCTCGAACCGCGAAATCGTTGATGTGCTGCACTATATCGGCGCTTCCAACAAATTCGTCGCCGGCGAGTTTCAGGGGCGCTTCCTGTCGATCGGCCTCCAGGGCGGGTTTCTCGGGGCGCTCGCAGCCCTCATCTTCTTCATGCTGGTCGGCACCGCCGCCGGCAATGTGCTGTCGAGCGAGGCCAGCGCCCAGGTCGGCATGCTGTTCGGCCGCTTTGCGCTCGGCATTGACGGGCTCATCGGCATCATCGCCGTGGTCCCCGTCATCGCCGCGCTCACGGCCATCACTTCGCGCATGGCGGTGCGGCGTTATCTCAGCCAGACCTCCTGAGATGGAAAATACTGTGGCGCGGGAGAAGCCATGATCGTCCAGGCCATCCGTTCGATCCTGTTCTACCTGCTGTTTCTGGGCCAGACGGTGATCGCCGCCATCGTCGTCGGCACGATCGGTCTTATCGCCCGGCGCCGTACCCGGATCGGCTGGGCCATAGCGCAATATTGGTGCCACTCCAATGTCTGGCTGCTGCGCCATGTCGTCGGCATCCGCACCGCGGTGACGGGCGAACACAATATTCCCGAGGGCGGCTGCATCATCGCCTCCAAGCACCAGAGCGACTGGGACGTTTTCGCGATCTTTCCCCATACCGGCCGGCCCGCCTATATCGTCAAGAAGGAGCTGATGCGCATCCCCTTCTTCGGTTGGGCCGCCCGCTCGCTCGATTGTATCGAAGTCGACCGCCAGAAAGGTTCGGAAGCCATTCCGGCGATGATGGCGGAAGCCCGCGCCGCCATTAGCCGAGGCTGCCGCATCGTCATCTTTCCCGAAGGCACGCGCAAGGCGCCGCTTGCCCCACCCGATTATCGCTATGGCGTCGCGCGCATGTATGCCGAACTCAATGTGCCGGTGGTGCCGGTGGCGCTCAATTCCGGCCTGTTCTGGGGCCGAAACAGCCCCCTGCTCTGGCCCGGCACGGCACAGGCCGAATTTCTCGAACCCATCGCCCCCGGCCTGCCGCCGGACCAGTTTCTCGCCCGACTCAAATCCGCCATAGAAACCCGCTCCAATGCGCTGATCCTCGAAGCGGACGACAGGGGCCTGTCGCGTCCCGTCGATGCCGGGATGCGGGCCGCGCTTGATGGGCTGCGTCAATCGCAGCAGCTGTAGCCACTATATATTGACAGAAAATACACCAATAACCATATAGATGGTGGAGCGCAGATGCGACGCTTGACGGCGCCGCCATTTTGTTCTACTTATGTTCTTCTGATCCCACAGGGGAATGCTGCAATGGTTGGCACGAAGGAAACGATGGGTGAAGCTGCGAACCGGCCGGTCATCTGGCTTGGCCGTTCCGGACGCGCCTATGAGATGGCGAGCGAAAACCTTGCCGATTTCATCATGGCGCTCGACACGCTCTATCTCATCGCCAAGGGCCGCAATGTTCTGTGGGTCGGCTCGACCAATGAACTGATCGGCGATCCTTCAAGCCGCGCCCGTTTCCGCCTCGCCCTTGGCTGTGCCGACCGCATTTTCCGCCTCGATGGCGCAAGCGACGATGCGGGACGCCTCTCGGCGATCTGGGATCTCGAAGGCGGCGCCCCCGAATATGAACGAACGGCGGCCTGACCGCCCGCAACCTCCTCCCATGCACACTTCCACCCCGGCTCTCGCCGGGGTTTTTTGTTGTGCGATGCGCGCCCTGCCCTCCACCGTTCGTCACCCTCGGGCTTGACCCGAGGGTTCTTCACTTTGCAGAGCGACATCTGTTTCCCTTAACTGGCCATGACAGATCCGGCCAGACGCGCTGACGTAGCGACCGATTAAGGAGCCCTCGGGTCGAGCCCGAGGGTGACGACCGGGAAAGGGAAGAGAACGGTAAACCTATGCCGCCTCTGCCCTGTCGGCGGCGAGCCGTGCTGCAAGGGCCATCAACTGGCGATCCTTGATCCCGAGTTCAGCCAGATGGCGCGCCGTGTTCAGCACGTAATCGACATTCGCCCCGGAAATCCCGACGCCCTGGCGCACCATTGCCAGTTGCCGATCAAGGTCGAGCGCACCGGCATATTGCTCATGGCGCTCATCCACCACATAAGCCAGCGCCGTCACCACCCGGCCATCGGCAAGGCGGACCGGCCGCATCGCTTCGCGATAGACCGAAGTCACCTGCTCGCGCGCAATGAGATAGGCATGGACCGCCTCCCACTCGCTATCCACGACTTCGAACACCATGCCCCGGCACGAACCGCCACGGGTCAGCCCGAAAACCAGCCCCGGCACTTCGGCGGTGCCGCGATGGTGGTGCGAATAGATGGAGAGGCTGCGATGCGCGCCGCGCAACAATCCCGGCTGCGCCCCGATATGGGCAAAGCCGGGGTTCCAGATCAGCGACCCATATCCAAAAACCCAATGGCTGGCAGAAGCGTTGTTCATATCGCGTGTGGTCATGAATGGCTCGAATCTTAAAGAAGCCGCGACAGCGTGACAATGTGTGGCTGCATAGCGGCACCGACAAGACCGCGCGACCCGATTTCGGCGGCATTCATGCTTCTCGCGCGGGCTTTAGTCGGGAAGGTGGCAAGGATAGAAGATAGCCATGAAGCGATTCGTTGTTCTCCTCGTCGTCATCCTTGCCGTGGTCGCCATCTGGACCGGGGGCTGGTTCTTCCTTGCCGGCGAAGTGCGCCGCAATGTCGAAGCGCTCGCCATGGCCGATGGCGTCACCCAGCCGCGCCTCACCTGCGGCGGGCTCAATATTGGCGGCTTTCCCTTCCGCTTCGATGTCGATTGCGCCGACGCGCGGGTAGTCGACGGCGATGCGCTGATCGATATCGCCGGAATACGCGCCAGCGTCCTCGTCTATCGTCCGACCCATATTCTCGCCTCTGCCAAAGGCCCCCTGGCCTTCACCGACAGCTTTACCGGCTCGAAAAGCCGCGTGGACTGGAGCGGTCTCGAAGCCAGCCTGCGGCTCGATGGCTGGCGCGTCGCGCGGCTCTCGGTTTCGGGGCATGACCTCGTCTGGACCGATACGCTTTTCGGTGAAACCCTGATCGCGCAGACCCCGCTCGCCGAGCTTCATCTGCTCGACATGCCCGAACAGCATGACCCCGAACGCGGCCTGGCGGCCCTTGCCATCTATGGCACGGTCGAAGACCTCGCCTATCCGAACATGACCATCGCCGCCGGCGACACCAAGATCGAGGCGGAAATAACCGCCCTGCCCGACGATGTACGCCGCCTGGGCGAGCCGGGCATGTTGCAGCGCTGGCAGGCCGATGGCGGCACGCTGCGGCTGGTTTCGCTCAGAGGCACGGACGGCGCCTCGGAACTCGATGCCGAAGGCAATGTCGCGCTCGATGCCAGCGGCCAGGCCGAAGGCCAGATCAACATCGCCTCGAGCGGCGTTGCCGAGCGCATCGGCCCCTTGCTGATCGAGCCCTATCGCACGCTGGTGCTGGGCAATCCCGCCGCCGATGGCAGCTACGCCAATGTGCTGAATTTCCGTGCCGGCGGCGTCTATTCGGGCCTCATTCCCATCGCCGCCATCCCGCCCCTGTTCTAGCTCTTGTCGGCGTCAGGCCCGGGAGCCGGTTCATGCGGTCGCCCGAAATCGGGGGCGGTCGTTTCCTGGCCGGCGCTGATGATGGAACGGCGGATCGCCCGCGTGCGGGTGAACATGGCCTCGAGCGCCGGGCCATCGCCCATCCGCACCGCCCGCTGCAGCACCGACAGGTCTTCGAGGAAGCGCCCGAGCATTTCCAGCACCGCATCGCGATTGGTCAGGAACACGTCGCGCCACATCACCGGATCGGAAGCGGCGATACGAGTGAAATCGCGAAACCCCGAGGCCGAGAACTTGATGACCTCGGATTTGGTATCGGCCTCGAGATCGGCGACGGTGCCGACGATGTTGTAGGCGACGAGATGCGGAATATGGCTGGTGATGGCCAGCACCATGTCGTGGTGCGCCGCATCCATCGCCTCGACCTTGCTGCCCATGGCGCCCCAGAAGGCCGACAATTTCTCGACCGCTTCGGGCGGCACGTCGGGTCCCGGTGTCAGCACGCACCAGCGCCCGGCAAAGAGCTCGGCAAAGCCGGCCGACGGCCCCGAATGCTCCGTGCCGGCAATGGGGTGCCCCGGAATGAGATGGACATTGGCTGGCACATGGGGCGTCATGACCTTGACCACATGTTCCTTGACCGAGCCGACATCCGACAGGATCGCACCGGGCTCCAGCACAGGCCCGATGGCCGTCATCACGCTTTCATAGGCGCCGACGGGCGTTGCGAGAATGACGAGATCGGCGCCGCGCACGGCTTCGGCCACATCGAGCGTATAGATATCGCCGAGCCCCAGCTGTCGCGCTTCATCGAGGGTTTCGGCCTTGCGCGTCGAAATGGCAATGCTCTCGACCAGACCCTGCTGGCGCGCGGCAAGGGCGATGGACGAGCCGATAAGGCCGATGCCGATCAGCGCCAGCTTCCGAAACGGCGCGCTCATCGCGCCGGCACCAGCGATTTCAGCACCTCGACCACGGCGCGCATCGCCGCTTCCGGCCCAATGGAAATCCTGAGACCTTCCGGAATGCCATAGGACTTGCCGATCTCGCGCACGATCAGGCCCTTGGCGAAAAGAGCATCGAATGCCGCCTCGGCCTGCGCCGCATCGGCGAACAGCACCATGACGAAATTGGCCTGGCTCGGCACCACCCGCATGGCATTGGACGACAGCTCCGCCGTCATCCAGTCGCGCCATTCGGCATTGTAGCTGTTGAGCTTCTGTGTGAATTCGACGTCCCGTGTCGCCTCGGCCGCAGCCAGTTGCCCCGCGAGATTGACGTTGAACGGCCCGCGAATGCGGTTGATGGCGTCGACGAGATGCGCCGGCCCATACATCCAGCCGATGCGTTGCGAAGCGAGCCCCATCTTCGAGAAGGTGCGCACCATCACGACATTCTCGGCCTTTTCGACCAGCTCGATGCCCACCGAATAGTCTGTCGCCGTCGCATATTCGGCATAGGCGCTGTCGATGACGAGAAGGATGTCCTTGCGCAAGCCCGCATGAAGCCGCGCCAGCGTCGCGGCATCGAGATAGGTGCCGGTCGGATTGTTCGGATTGGCGAGAAAGACGATGCGGGTCTTCGGCGTCACCGCCGCAAGGATCGCCTCGACATCGGCGGTATAATCCGCCTCCGGCGCCATGATGATGCGCCCACCCGCCGCCCTGGTGACGATGGGATAGACCGAAAAGCCATATTGGCTCATCACCGCATCGTCGCCATCGCCGATATAGCACTGGGCGAGCAGATGCAGCAGATCGTCCGAACCATTGCCGCAGACGATGCGCTCGGCATCGATCCCATGCACCTCCGCCAGTGCATCGCGCAGCACTTTTGAGGTGCTCTCCGGATAGATTTCGAGGTGCTTTGAGACGCTCTCATAGGCGGCCACGGCGCGCGGCGAGGCGCCGAGCGGGCTTTCATTGGACGACAGCTTGATCGCGGTCACGCCCGGCGGCGCTTTGGAACGGCCGGGAACATAGGGCGCGATATTGAGAATGCCGGGTTGCGGCGTCGGACGGTCGGACATGGATTCACTGCTTGAAAAACCGGCGCGACCATAGTCAAAGCCTGCGGCGAAGGCAAAGGAAAGCGCAGAATATCCGGCGCTTGTCCTAGCCGTGTCGCGCCGTCGCCGTCGCGAGGCCCGGCAGCTTCACATAGCGCTCGGCGCGCTTGCGGCGCGGCACCGCCGGAAAGGCTTCCTTGCGCGCCCGAACGCAGATGACGCCGCTCATCGCCGGCCCGAAAAAACGCCCGACCCGCTCGAAGAAGCGCGTCGATTTCAACACCAGTCCCGATTGGAATGGCGGCAGGAACAGGCCGTCGCGCCAGGCTTCGGGCACGAAGCTGTGGTCGCGCAGCAGCTTTTCGAGCTGTCCAGCAGAATAGGGATTGCCGGTGCCAAACGGGGTGGTGTCGCGCTGCGCCCAGATACCACGCCGCCGCGGCACGACGATGACGAGATGCCCATTGGGCGCCGTCACGCGCCAGAGCTCGCGCATCAGTTCCTCGGCATCCGAAATATGCTCGAGCGCATGCACCATGACGGTCAGATCCACCGCCGCATCGGTCAGCGGCATTTCGAGCGGATCGCACAAAGCCGTATGCGACGGGCCTTCGCGCGGCCATGCCGAAGCGCCTTGCCGCGCGGGCATGAAGGCCAGCACCCGTTCGGCGCGATCGAGCGTGAAGCGCAGATAAGGCGTTGCAAAGCCGAGCCCCAGCACCCGCCTGCCGGTAACATCGCCGGCAAGCCCCATGATCTGTTCGCGCACCAAAGCGCGCGAAATCCGCCCGAGGGGCGATTTATAGTAATCGATCAGGCGGGACACGTCGCTCATGTCATGACTGTGCCAAAGCGATGGGCTCTTGTCTAATCGCCCCTGCCATGTCAGGTCGGAGCCACACGCTTTCAAGTCGCCGGAATTAAGGAGCTGTCTCATGGGTTTGATCATCGACGTTTTTGCCGCCCGCAGCGATAATTTCGGCTATCTCGTTCACGATACGGCGACCGGCCGCACCGCCGCCATCGACGCGCCCGAGGCCGGCCCGATCAGGGCGGCGCTCGCCCAGCGCGGCTGGACGCTCAGCGATATCTTCATCACCCATCACCATATCGACCATGTCGAAGCGATACCCGAACTGGTCGAAGCCTTTGGCGCCCGCGTCACCGGGCCGCGTGCCGAAGCCGACAAGATCGCCGGCCTCGACGTGCTGGTGGGCGGGGGCGGGGGCGACCGCGTCAGCCTCGGCGAAACCGTGTTCGACATCTATGACGCGCCCGGCCACACACTCGGCCATATCGTCTTTCACGACCGCCAGGGCCAGCACATGTTCACCGGCGATGCGCTGTTCTCGCTCGGCGTCGGCCGCATGTTCGAAGGCACGCCAGGCCCGATGTGGGAAGGGGTCAAGGCGCTGCGCGATTTTCCCGATGAAACGCTGATCTATTGCGGCCACGAATATACCCAGAGCAATGCGAAGTTCGCCCTTTCCGTCGATCCGGACAACAGGGCGCTGCAAGCGCGTGCCGCTGAGGTCGATGCTCTGCGCGCCGCCGGCAAATTCACCATCCCGGCCGAGCTCGGCATGGAAAAGCGCGCCAATCCGTTCCTGCGCGCCGACGATCCGGTGCTGGCGCGGTATTACCGTCTCGAAGGGGCGAGCCCCGCCGAAGTATTCGCCGCCATCCGCAAGGGCAAGGACAATTTCTAAGCGCGAACAGCCCGGCAGCCTTGCCGGGCTTTAACCAAGATTCACAAGAAGTCCGCCGGATCGGGCGAAACCTATACATTTACGAGCCAGCTTGCAGCTAAATGTGGGGTGCGGCGTTATTCCGCCGCGCAACCAATAAGAGCAGGCTCAAATGGCCGACGCCGATACACCGACCGAATCCAAGCCGGGCCTTCCCATGGTGCTGGAGCCGGCGCGGCCCAGGCCATCGCTGGCGCGCAGTCCCAATAAGGCAGCCTTCGTCAGCCAGCTTATTGCCGCTCGCCAGAATTCGGCCGAAGTAAAGGCCCCCATGCCCGTCAACAGCTCCGCGCTCGGCGCCTATTCCGAAGGCGCCAAGGCCACCGCCCGCCGCATGCCGCAGGGCTACCGCAAGACGATGATCGTCTGAGCCATCGCCCTTTTTGGGAAATTAAACTTCAGTTTCGCATTGGAGGATCAGTTCCTGCGCCTCCCTCCCTGGGGGAGGGATAGGGTGGGGGTGCTGTAGTTCCCCAATCTTCACAGGCTAATGGGCGCCGCAGAACCCCCACCCCGGCCCTCCCCTCAAGGGGGAGGGAGCGATGGAGCGGAGGGTTGCGTAATTAACCCATCGTCACGTCGCGGCCGGCGCTGGTGATCGAAACGGTGAAGCCTGCGACCACATCGATCAGCGTCATCACCATCAGCAGGAAGAAGACCGAACTGGCGGCGGCGCCCACCAGCAGGAACTCGATGAGATAGGCGACGAACACCACCATGGACAGCATATGCTCGACGATGGAGGAACGGCCCGACCGCGTCGATTTCAGCACCTCGATGAACAGGCACACAATGCCGACGACGAGCAGGAAATCGCCGGCGGTGATCGCCCAGGGCGTGCCCGAAACCATGGGAATGATGAACAGTCCATTGGTCCAGCCGCCCGGCTGGCCGCCGAAGATCAGAAACGCCACCAGATTATAGATGATGAACGGCAGCACCAGCAGCGGCACGATGAAAATGCCCTGGTTTGACGGGCGCCTGTGGCCGTTGGTGGGAATATAGACGGTCTCGGTCATGTGTGGGGCGCTCCGGAATTGCCTGAAGCGCACCATGCCAGAGACCGGCAAAGGCTGAAAGGGCGCCGGACACATTCCGGCGCCCTTTCGTCCGATTACTTCCTGAGCTTGAGCGGGCCGACCATCTGCTCGGGCCGCACTTCGGCATCGAATTCCTCGCCGGTCAGCAGGCCGAGATTGATGGCTTCCTCCCGCAATGTCGTGCCGTTCTTGTGCGCGGTCTTGGCGATCTTGGCGGCATTGTCGTAGCCGATCTTGCGGTTGAGCGCAGTTACCAGCATCAGCGACTGATCGACCAATTGCTTGATGCGGGCGCGATCGGGCTCGATGCCGACGGCGCAATTGAGATTGAACGAGCGCGCCGCATCGGCCAGCAAGCGCACCGATTGCAGGAAATTATAGGCGATGACGGGCTTGAACACGTTGAGTTCGAAATTGCCCTGGCTCGCGGCAAAGCCGATGGCGGCGTCATTGCCCATCACGTGAGCGACCACCATGGTCATGGCTTCCGACTGGGTCGGGTTGACCTTGCCCGGCATGATCGACGAGCCTGGCTCGTTCTCGGGAATGGTGATTTCGCCGAGGCCCGAACGCGGGCCGGAAGCCAGCCAGCGCACATCATTGGCGATCTTCATGAAGGCAGCGGCCAACTGCTTCAGCGCTCCTGACGTGCCGACAAAGGCATCATGACCAGCCATCACCGCGAATTTGTTGGGCGCGGTGACGAAGTCATGGCCCGACAATGCCGAGATTTCCCGGGCGACGGTCGCGGCATAATCCGGATGGGCATTGAGCCCGGTGCCGACGGCAGTGCCACCAAGGGCCAGTTCCTTGAGCTGCGGCAGCGTTGCCTTGATCGCCTTGACGGCCAGTTCGATCTGCGCCACCCAGCCGCTCATCTCCTGCCCGAGCGTCAGGGGCGTCGCATCCTGCAGATGCGTGCGGCCGATCTTGACCACATCCATGAACTCTTCCGACTTCTGGGCCAGAGTGGCGCGCAGTTCCTCGACGCGCGGAAACAGGTAATTCTCGATCGCCTCGACGGCGGCGATATGCATGGCGGTCGGATAGGTGTCGTTGGACGACTGGCTCATATTGACATGGTCATTGGGGTGGACCGGCTTCTTCGACCCCATCACCCCGCCGGCCATCTCGATGGCGCGATTGGAGATGACCTCGTTGACGTTCATGTTGGACTGGGTGCCCGAGCCGGTCTGCCAGACGACCAGCGGAAAGTGATCGGCAAGCTTGCCCTCGATCACCTCGTCGGCGGCCGCGACGATCAGGTCGCGTGTCGCCTCGTCGAGGAGGCCAAGCCTCTGATTGGCGAGCGCAGCGGCTTTCTTGAGAATGCCGAAGGCATGGATGATCTCGCGTGGCATCTTCTCGCCGCCGATATCGAAATTCATCAGGCTCCGCGCCGTCTGGGCGCCGTAATACATGGCGCTCGGCACATTGATCGTGCCCATCGAATCCGATTCAACGCGGGTGCTCATTCAGTCCTCCATCCGGGTTTGCGGCCGAGCCTTTACACGCTCGCCCCGCCAATGCGTATTGCAAGAAAGTCTAGCAAGCCAAAAAGAAACGGCCGGCTCCCGAGGGAACCGGCCGTTCAAACCTGTCACCAGATCGAGCACAAGGCTCGTGCCCTGATCTTAGTTCTTCGCGGGCGAAAGGATCTGCCGGCCGCGATACATGCCGGTCTTGAGATCCACGTGATGCGGACGGCGCAGCTCGCCCGAATCCTTGTCCTCGACATAGGCCGGTGCGGCGAGCGCATCGGCCGAGCGGCGGAAACCGCGCTTCATCGGCGAGGTCTTTCGTTTTGGCACTGCCATGATCGGAACTCCAAATTCAATATTGTTGCGCCGCCATGGCGGCCCAGAGGCTGGCTCTGTTGGGATTGCCGGCCTCTATAGAGGATACGGAGCCTTTTGGCTAGATCATTTTGTCGGATCGATGAAGGCCTCGAACCTCAGAGTTCAAGCCGCCCGTTCCGCCCGACGCAGCTGGCCCGATCCCCATATTGCTGCACCCGATCGCGCACGATATCGGCAATGCGGACCATGCCGTTGGAAGGGCGCCCCGGCAGGCGCAGCATCGGATTGGGCAGCGCCGTCACCAGCAAGGTCGCCCGCCGCCAATCGAGATTTTGTGGTTCGATGCCGAAGGCGGTTTCAGCACCCGCGGCTACACCGAACTGCCCGTTTGGTCCCCATTCGGCGATATTGAGATAGATTTCCATGATCCGCTTCTTGGGCATGACGAGATCGATATAGAGCGCCAGCGGAATCTCCAGCGCCTTGCGCACGAAGCTCTGTCCATTCCAGAGAAACAGATTGCGCGCCACCTGCATGGTGATGGTCGAAGCGCCGCGCACGTCCTCGCCGGCCATGAGCTTCGTCATCTCGTCGCGCAGTGCCCCGACATCGACGCCCCAATGCCGGCAGAACTGCCCGTCTTCGGACAGGATCACGGACGCCTTCAGCCGGTCCGAAATCTCGTCGATATCGCGCCATTCGCGCAGGACCGGTCGGCCGGTCAGATAGCGCTCGATCATGGGCACGGAGATGGGATCGACGAAGAGATAAACCGGCGTCAACACCACCGGGATCAGGATGATGAACGCCACGACGGCGATCACGCCACGCATGAAGCGCCATAAGCCCGAGGATTTGCGCGACCGTGCCATGCCCCTCCATAACAGATGCCGCGAGCCGGCAAAGCGATAAACCGCCCTGTGGTAAAGCCGCCTCCCCTTGCCGCACCGCAAGCGATTGGCTAGCAACAGAGCCATGTACGATTTTGCCGCCGACATCGCCGATTGCGCTTTGGCCGTGGAAACGGCGCTCGAGCGCTATCTGAGCGTCACGCGCCTCTCGGGCCCCGGCCCCGCCGCCGAACGGCTGGTGGCGGCGATGCGCCATGGCAGCCTTGCCGGCGGCAAGCGGTTGCGCCCGCTGCTGGTGCGCCAGACCGCCAATGTCTTCGGCGTGCCGGCCGCCCAGGCGCTGACAGCGGGCCTCGCAGTCGAAGCCGTCCATTGCTATTCGCTCATTCATGACGATCTGCCGGCCATGGATGACGACGATCTGCGCCGCGGCCGCCCGACCGTCCACAAGGCCTTCGACGAGGCGACCGCCATCCTTGCCGGCGACGCTCTTTTGACCCACGCCTTCGGCCTGCTCGCCGATCCCGCCTGCCATCCCGATGCCGATGTGCGCATCGCCCTCGTCGCCGAGCTTTCCGCCGGCGCCGGCGCCGGCGGCATGGCGGGCGGGCAGATGCGCGATATCGAAGGCGAGCGGCGGGGGCTTTCCAATGGCGAAATCGGCACCATGCAGGCGATGAAGACCGGCGCCCTGATCCGCGCCAGCGTGCGCATGGGCGCCATTCTCGGCGGCGCCGATCCGCGGGCGCTATCGGCGCTCACCGCCTATGCGGAAGCCGCCGGCCGCGCCTTCCAGATCGCCGACGACATTCTCGACGTCACCGCCACGGCGGAGACCATGGGCAAGGCCACCGGCAAGGATGCCGACCATGGCAAGCAGACGCTCGTCGCCCAGCTCGGCATAGATGGCGCCCGCGCCGAACTGACGGCGACCATCAACAGCGCCATCTCGGCGCTCCGCACCTTCGGCCCCAAGGCCGATGGCCTGCGCGCCACGGCCCGCTATTTCGGGGACCGGGACAAATGAGCATAGGCCGGCTTGTCAGCGTCAATATCGGCAGCCCCGAAAAGATCGGCGCCAAATCCTTCCTGACGGGTATTTTCAAGCGTCCGGCCGGGGGCCGGGTGTCCATCGGCAAGGAAGGCCTCGAACATGACGCCATTATCGATCGCAAGCATCATGGCGGCCCCGACCAGGCGGTCTATGCCTATTTTGCCGACGACTATGACTGGTGGAGCCGGGAACTGGGCGAAATCGTCGCTCCCGGCACTTTCGGCGACAATCTGACCATTGACGGCGTCGAAGGCCGTGCCGTTTGTGTGGGTGACCGTTTCACCATCGGCGATGTCGTTCTGGAAGTGACCTCCCACCGCACCCCCTGCATGACGCTTGCGGCCCGCATGGGCGATCCCGGTTTCGTCCGGCGCTTTCACCGGGCCAACCGTCCCGGCGCCTATTTCCGCGTCATCGCGCCCGGCGCTGTCGGAGCGGGCGATGCCATCGATTACGGCCGCTTTGACGGCGAGCGGGTGAGCGTCGCCGAATTGATGGCGCTCGATGGTGCCCGCGATATTCCTCCGGCCATGCTGCGCAGAGCCCTCGCCGCGCCCGTCCACTACAAGATGCGCCAGGATTTCGAAGAACGTCTTGCCCGCCTGTTCCCGTGAGCCCGATCCATGAGCCTTGAATCCGTCCGTGCCGACCTCGCTTTGCGTGCCCCCGATCTCGAGGTCATCGTCACCGAAGAATCGACCGCAACCGTCCAGCTTGCAGCGGAGGTGCATGGCGTCGAGCCCGGCCAGATCGCCAAGACGCTCTGCATCCGCATCAATGGCGGGGAAACCCTGCTGCTGGTGACGCGCGGCGATGCGAGGCTCGACAACCAGAAGGCCAAGGCTGCTTTCGGCGGCCGCCCGCGCATGCTGGGCGCCGAAGAGGTCGAGCAATTGACCAGCCACAGGGTCGGCGGCGTCTGCCCCTTCGGCCTGCCGGGCCCGCTGCCGATCTATCTCGATGCCTCGCTCAGGATCTATGACGAGGTCATCCCCGCCGGCGGCTCCACCCACGCCTCGGTGCGCCTGCCGCTCGCGCGGCTGGCGGAACTGTGTGGCGGCAAATGGGTCGATGCCTGCCAGCCGCCGGTGGAAGTGACCGAGGGGCAGTAATCGACCCTATCCACAACGTGTCATCCCGGCGAACGCCGGGAACCAGTTTCAAAGCTTGAAGAAAACTGGGCGCCGGCTTCCGCCGGGGTGACATTCGGTGGCGCGCTATTCCGCCGGTGGCTCCTACTCCGCGGCCGTCTTCTGCCCCTGGCCGAACTTCTTCTCGATATAATCGGCCACCATCACCTTGAACTGGTCCGCCACATCGGCGCCGCGCAGGGTTGCGACCTTTTCGCCGTCGATGAACACCGGCGCCGCCGGCGTCTCGCCCGTGCCGGGCAGGGAAATGCCGATATTGGCGTGCTTGGATTCACCCGGCCCGTTGACGATGCAGCCCATCACCGCCACCGACAGCGTCTCGACGCCGGGATAGCGCTCGCGCCATTCGGGCATCGAGATATTGAGATGATCCTGAATGTCCTTGGCCAAAGTCTGGAAGGTGGTCGAGGTCGTCCGTCCGCAGCCGGGGCAGGCCGCCACCACCGGCAGGAACTGGCGGAACCCCATGGTCTGCAGCAATTCCTGCGCAACCTTGACTTCGAGCGTCCGGTCCCCGCCCGGCTCCGGCGTCAGCGAAATGCGGATGGTATCGCCGATTCCCTGCTGCAGCAGGATGCCCATTGCCGCCGAGGAGGCCACGATGCCCTTCGAGCCCATGCCCGCCTCGGTCAGCCCGAGATGGAGCGCATAGTCGCAGCGCGTCGCGAGATCCTGATAGACCGCGATCAGGTGCTGGACATCGCTGACCTTGGTCGACAGAATAATCCTGTCGCGCCCGAGCCCGATTTCCTCGGCACGGCTAGCCGATAGCAGCGCCGACTGGATGATCGCCTCGCGCTGTACCGCCGCCGCCGAAATCGGCGTCGCGGACTGCGCATTCTCGTCCATCAGCCTTGTCAGCAATTCCTCGTCGAGCGAGCCCCAATTGACGCCGATGCGCACCGGCTTGTCATATTTCAGCGCCAGCTCGATCAGGGTCGAGAACTGGATATCACGCTTGGCCTTGAAGCCGACATTACCGGGATTGATGCGATATTTCGCCAGCGCCTCGGCGCATGCCGGGTGGTCGGTCAAGAGCTTGTGGCCGATATAGTGGAAATCCCCCACCAGCGGCACGTCATAGCCCATGAAGGCGAGGCGATCGCGGATATGCGGCACGGCTGCCGCCGATTCGTCGCGATCGACCGTGATGCGCACGATCTCCGAACCCGCCCGCGCCAGTTGCATGACCTGCTTGACCGTCGCATCGATATCGGCCGTGTCGGTATTGGTCATCGACTGCACGACGATGGGCACGCCGCCACCGACCATGACGCCGCCGACATTGACGCCAACCGATTGCCTTCGCATTGCGGGACCCGACATGACACACCTCTCGAACTGAGGGGAGAAATAAGCCCTCGACACTAGAAGAGCAATGTTACGCTTGCGTGATCGGCAGATCTTGAACCGGCGCGCGGCTCTACCATTTAAAGAGCATGATCAAGATGCTCCTCCCCCGCCTCGTCCTCTTCCGCAAGGAAGTCGTCCAGCTCTGGAAGGCCTTCTTCGCGCCGGAAACGCCGCTCCATCTCAAGGCCGCGACGCTGTTCGTCGCGTTCTACCTCATCAATCCCTTCGACATCCTGCCCGATTTCATCCCCTTGCTCGGCTGGGTCGACGATATCGTCCTGGTGCCGCTGATGGTCAGCTGGATCGTCTCGCGCCTGCCGGTCCCGGCGAAGGTTTACGCGGGCAAATACGGCCCCACCGTGGACGGCAAGGCACGGCGGCTCTGAGGGGCACGCCCTCCTGGTTCGAGGCTCGTAAGAACTCGCACCTCACCATGAGGGCTACTGGTGGGCCTAAAGACCCCGCTCGTTGACCGCAATTCCATCAGCAGCCCCCAGGGGCGCAGCACGACGCCGCGTGCACAATTTATGAGTGGCCCTCATGGTGAGGTGCGCCGTTTGGCGCCTCGAACCACGAGGGCGTGGCACATCACTCCAGCCGCACCAGCAGGTCCTTGGCGTCGATCTGGTCGCCCGGGCGGATCAGCACCTCGGCCACCACGCCGTCGATCTCGGCGTGGATGGCAGTCTCCATCTTCATCGCTTCGATCGAGCAGAGCACGTCGCCGGCCGTCACCTGCTGGCCCTGTTTCACCGCCAGCGTCGAAATCACGCCCGGCATGGGCGCGCCGACCTGTTTCGGATCATCCGCCGCAGCCTTGGCGCGCAGCTTCACCTCGCCCGCCTTCAGCCGGTCGGGCACGACAATGGTGCGCGGCTGGCCGTTGAGATCGAAGAAGACCCGTACCTCGCCCTTTTCATTGGTTTCGGCGCGGCCGAGATAGTTGATGACCAGCGTCTTGCCCTTCTCGATATCGACAAGCAGCTCGTCGCCATCGCCGAGACCGTAGAAATAGACCGGCGTCGGCAGCACTTCGGTCGGCCCGTAGCGATCCTGCGTCTTGACGAAATCGGCAAAGACCTTGGGATACATCAGATGCGAGGCCAGCCGGAAATCGTCGATCTCGATACCGGTTTCCTCAGCCACCTGTGCCCGCTCGGCTTCGAGGTCCACGTCCTTGAGATAGGAGCCGGGCCGCTCAGTGATGGGAGCGCGACCCTTCAGCACCTTCTTCTGCAGCGCTTCGGGGAAACCGCCCGGCGGCTGTCCGAGATCGCCCGCGAAGAAACCCACCACTGAATCGGGAAAAGCGATATCGCGCTTGGGGTCCTCCACATCGGCGCGGGTCAGCCCGGCCGAGACCATGGCCAGCGCCATGTCACCCACGACCTTGGAGGACGGGGTGACCTTGACGATGTCGCCGAACATCTTGTTGACGTCGGCATAGGTCTGGGCGACCTCATGCCAGCGCGTTTCGAGCCCGAGCGAGCGCGCCTGTTCCTTGAGATTGGTGAACTGCCCGCCGGGCATTTCGTGCAGATAGACTTCCGAAGCGCCCGAGCGCAGATCGCTTTCGAAGGCGCGATATTGCGTGCGCACCGCTTCCCAATAGAACGAGATCTGCCGGATCACGCCGGCATCGAGCTCAGGGTCACGCTCTCCATCGGCCAGGGCCGCAACAAGCGAGCCGAGCGTCGGCTGGCTCGTCGTGCCGCTCAGCGCGTCCATGGCCGCATCGACCGCATCGACGCCTGCATCCACCGCCGCCAGCACCGTCGCCGCGGCAGCACCCGAGGTATCGTGGGTGTGGAGATGAATGGGCAGGCCGACCTCGTCCTTGAGAACGGAAATCAGCTTCCTGGCCGCAGCCGGCTTCAACAGCCCCGCCATGTCCTTGATGCCGAGCACATGGGCGCCCGCGGCTTCCAGCTCCCTGGCGAGCCCGACATAATATTTGAGGTCGTATTTGGCCCGATCGGGGTCGAAGAGATCGCCGGTATAGCAGACGACGCCCTCGGCCACCTTGTCGGCCTCGATCACCGCGTCGATCGAGACGCGCATGTTCTCGACCCAGTTGAGGCAGTCGAACACGCGGAAGATATCGACCCCGCCCTTGGCCGCCTCGCGCACGAAGAACTTGACCACATTGTCGGGATAATTGGTGTAGCCGACGCCATTGGAGCCGCGCAGCAGCATCTGCGTCAGGATATTGGGCGCGCCCGCACGGACCTTTTCGAGCCGTTCCCAGGGGTCCTCGTTGAGAAAGCGCATGGCGACGTCGAAAGTCGCCCCGCCCCAGCATTCCAGCGAGAACAGGTTCGGCAGGCCGCGCGAATAGGCCTGGGCGATGCGGGTGATGTCGAAGGAACGCATGCGCGTCGCCAGCAGCGACTGATGCGCGTCGCGCATCGTCGTGTCAGTGAACAGTACACGCTTCTGCTCCTTCATCCAGCGGGCGAGCCCTTTCGGCCCGTCGCGGTCGAGCACCTGCCGGCTGCCTTCGACGACGATCAGCGGATCATATTTCGGCAGCACGGGCGCCGCCGCATCGGCCGGCGGGCGTGGCCTGTCGCGCACTTCCGGATGCCCGTTGACGGTGACATCGGCGATATAGGTCAGGAGCTTGGTCGCCCGATCCCTGCGGCGCGGCATGTCGAACAATGCCGGCGTCGTGTCGATGAAGCGCGTCGTATAGCGGTTCTCGACGAAATCGGGATGGGTGATGATGTTTTCGAGAAAGGCGAGATTGGTTGAAACACCACGAATGCGGAATTCGCGCAGGGCGCGATGCATGCGCGCAATCGCTTCCTCCGGCGTCGGCGCCCAGCAGGTGACCTTTTCAAGCAACGGATCGTAATAGCGGGTGATGACCGCCCCCGCATAGGCGGTGCCGCCATCGAGGCGCACGCCGAAACCGGTCGCGCCGCGATAGGCGGTGATGCGGCCATAGTCGGGAATGAAATTCTGTTCCGGGTCTTCCGTCGTCACCCGGCACTGGATGGCATGGCCGTGAAGCTTGATGTCTTCCTGGCGGGGCACACCCGATTCCGGCGTACCGATGACCGCACCGTCGAGCACGTGAATCTGCGCCTTGACGATATCGATGCCCGTCACTTCTTCGGTGACGGTATGCTCGACCTGAATGCGCGGATTGACCTCGATGAAATAGAACTGGTCGGTATCGGCATCGAGCAGGAATTCGACCGTGCCGGCGCCGCGATAATTGGCGGCCTTGCCGAGCCGCACCGCCGCCTCCGTCAGGTCCCTGCGTACGGCTTCGGACAAATAAGGCGCCGGCGCCCGTTCCACCACCTTCTGATTGCGCCGCTGCACCGAGCAGTCGCGCTCGAACAGATGCACGAGATTGCCGTGGTCGTCGCCGATCAGCTGCACCTCGACATGGCGCGCCCGCTCGACCAGCTTTTCGAGATACATCTCGTCCTTGCCGAAGGCAGCCTTGGCTTCGCGCTTGCCTTCGGAAACCTCGGAAACGAGGCTCTTTTCATCCATGATGCGGCGCATGCCGCGCCCGCCACCGCCCCACGAGGCCTTGAGCATCAGCGGATAGCCGATCTCTGCGGCCATGCGCCGGACTTCCTCCATATCGTCGGGCAGCGCCTCGGTCGCGGGCACCACCGGCACGCCCGAGGCGATCGCCATATTGCGCGCCGCGACCTTGTTGCCGAGATCGCGCATGGTCTGGGCGCGGGGGCCGATGAAGACAATCCCCGCATCCTCGCAGGCATCGGCGAATTCCGGGCTCTCCGAGAGGAGGCCATAGCCGGGATGAATGGCATCCGCCCCCGAAATCCGGGCGATGCGAATATATTCGTCGATCTGCAGATACGCCTCGACCGGCCCCTTGCCCTGCCCGATCAGATAGGCCTCGTCCGCCTTGAACCGGTGCAGCGCCAGCTTGTCTTCTTCGGCAAAGACCGCGACGGTCTTGAGCCCGAGTTCATTGGCGGCACGAAACACGCGAATGGCGATTTCGCTGCGATTGGCGACGAGGATTTTTCTAATTGGCATCGATTTAAATCCGAGCAAGAGGGGATCGGGGCCCGGAGACCCCGCTCGTTCGTCCCGGATGGGCGGCGGTACCGCCCAACCGCCTTATTGGATTATTTCTGGCTGAGATGGCCGGCGAGATGGCTCATATCGTAGCCGGCCTCGGCCGCCTCCGAAATGATCTCGTCGGCATCCATCTTGCCCGCCTGCGACAGCGCCCACAGCGTCGTCGAACGCGTGCCGGAACGACAGAAGGCGAAAACCGGACCAGTGCTCCCCTCGAGCGCGGCCTCCGTCTTCTCCACCATGTCCGGGGTCACGCCCTCACGGCCCAGGGGAATGGCGATATAGGTGAGGCCCGCTTCTCTCGCGGCGGCCTCGATCTCGGCGCCCGCAGGCTGATCCGGCGATTCGCCTTCGGGACGGTTGTTGATGATGGTCGTGAACCCGGCCGCCTTCAGCGCCGCCACATCGCCCGGCTGGATCTGTCCGGAAACCGTGATGCGATCGTTGATGCGCTTGAGGTCCAATGCCGTCTCCCGTTTCCGCTGCGTTACCGGCTTCTTATATCCGCGCCCAATCCGGTTGCGCAACCCGCCCCATGGCGGTGGGAGACGAAGGTCTATGCCGCGCTTGCGACACTCTTGCCCTTCATCAGCGGGGCCGGCAGGCCGAGCAGATAGCCCTGAAGACCAGTGCAACCGGCGCGCTTGAGCTGCGCCAGCTGCTCCGGTGTCTCGATGCCTTCCGCCGTCACGTCGACGGGGAGCGACCGGGCAATATCGCAGATCGCGGACACGATCATCGCGTCGATCCGGCTATCGGCCATATTGGACACATAGGTGCGGTCGATCTTGATGATGTCGAAGGCGAAACCGCGCAGATATTGCAGGCTCGCATGCCCCGCCCCGAAATCGTCGATGGCGATGCGCACGCCGATTTCCCGAAGCGCCGCGAGGTTGGCGAGTTCCACGCCGCCGGCCGTCATCGGCACGGTTTCTGTGATCTCGACGATCAATCGCCACGGCTCGATGCCGGATTCGGTGATGATGGCGATGAACCGCTCGGCAAAGTCGCGGTGGCGCAGCTGCGCCGGAGACACGTTGACCGCCACCGACTCGCCGCCGAGCGACGGCAGGTCGAGGCAGGCGCGGCGCAGCACCCATTCGCCGAGCTTGTCGATGAGATCGCTTTCCTCGGCAATGCCGATGAACTGGGCCGGCGGGATCATGCCGCGCACCTTGTGCCGCCAGCGCACCAGCGCCTCATGCGATTTGACCGTCACGCCGTCCGACTGGAAAACCGGCTGGTAATGCAGTTCGAGTTCGTCGAGCAGCAGGGCCGCGCGCAATTCGCGCTCGACGAAACGGCGATGGCGTTCGTCGCCCAACATGTCGGCATCGAAGGTCACGACACTGCGCCGCCCGCTGCGCTTGCCCTTGTAGAGCGCAAGGTCGGCCTTGGAGATCAGGTCGACCACATCGGTCGCATCGGCCGGAGCGAGCGCGATCCCGATCGTGGCCGATAGCCGTGCCGGACGGTTGGCGATCTGCACCGGCCGGTCGAGCTTGCGCAGCAATTCCTCGGCGAGACGGCGTAGCGCCGGCTTGTTGTCATGCCCGCGAATGGCGATGCCGAATTCGTCGCCGCCGAGGCGGCCGACAATGGCGGTCGGCATCAATTCCTGAATGGTGCGCACCAGATGCACCAGCGCCGCATCGCCCGCGCCGTGGCCGGCGCTGTCATTGAGCACTTTGAGGTTATCCATATCGAGCTGCATGTAGCCCACGGCCTTGTCCGAGCCGTGAAAGACATCGGCCATCAGCACTTCGAGGAAATAGGAGCGCGTGAATACTCCCGTCAGCGCGTCGCGATGCAGCGAAGCCAGCACGTCGCGATTGGCGCGGCTGGCCGCCTGCACCAGCCGTTGCAGCAGACGCTGGCCCTGCCAGAGCAGCACCAGCATGAGCGCGGCCGAGATGAGCGGCACAAGCGGCAGGTAGGAGCCGAAGGGGTGCTCGTCGAAATGTTCGCTCAGCGTCAGCACGCTGGCGCCGACTATGGCGCCGACCAGCACGACCGCGCTCGCCGCGATGCGGCGATAACCATCGAGTATCCGGAATAAAGCGTGATCGCTGCGCATCGTCCACCATCGTTCTCAAGAGGCAATCGCGCCATTGCAGCACCGTCCTCACCCGCGATCATTATGCCCGGCCAGCGGTGAATAGTGGGTAAAACGCAGAAGAAAATTGTTCGTTTACAACGCGTTACCAGAGGCGTGCGGAGAAAAGGCGCGGAGCTTATGGAGCATCCATGACAGTTTTGTATCAATCCTGACGACCGGCTGGAATCGTCTATCGCGATGCTGAACGGAGCTTTAAAGACTGCGCCCGACCCAGGCGCGCCAGACATCTTCGCGCTCTTCGACGAAGCGGTCGGCCACCCCTTCTATGGTGGCGCCGGGCTCGTTGAGCTCGGCCAGGAGTTCGTCCATGAGCTCAAGCGGCATGGAACTGCGCTGGAGATAAGCCGCAACCATGGGGATGTCCGTGAACAACCATTCCGCAACCGCGACCGCCACCGTGTCCGGTGCGAAGGATGATGGCTGCGGCGCAGCGCAGACCGCCCGCGCGAGGCAGTCCATCGCCTCCTGATTGTAAGCGCCGAGACCGAGCGGGACGAAATCGAACTGGGCCAGCACCGCATTGGGCTGCCAGTAATAGAAGATGAACGGCTCCTGCCGGCTCACCGCCTCGGCGATCAGCGTATCCATTTCGAAACGGTTGGCTGGCTCGACCAATTCCACCAGATCGGTCAGCCCGAAGGCAGCGACGAGATTGCGGTTGATGATCGAGCAGCCCCAATCGACCGGGCAGGAGATGAAGCGCAGCTTTGCGCCCGCATCGAGCGTCGGCGCGATTTCGCCGAGTTGCGCCGCCTCGGTCAGCTCCGGATGCGCGCTCGAAAGATAGGCTGGCATGAACCAGCCTTCGAACACGCCTTCGGTATAGGTGGGGGCGGCCGGCCGCACCATCTGCGCCGCCAGCGCCGGATTCCACACATCGGCGATGCGGGCGATCCACATTTCGGGGGCGACGGCCGGCTGGCCGGTCGTCGCCATGGACGAGCCGGTCGCGGCAAGATCGCCCGGCGACACGCTGACGGTACAGCCGAAATGCTGGGTGAGAAGCCGCGCATGGATCTGCGCCAGGATCGCCGCCGAGGGCCAGCCCATCGAGGCGATGTTGACCGGCTGCGTTCCGCAACTGGCGGGGGGCGTCACCGGCGCCGCGGCGTCTTCCTGCGCCAGCGCGGGAGCGCAAAGAAGCGCCATCGGCAGCAGCAACAAGGGGCGCAAATGCGTGCTGATCATATGAGGCCTCCTGCCGCCGAGAGCGTCTCCTCAATGCTAGAAGCGGAGGCGTTAAGCAACCGCATCAACATCCGCCAAACTGTTCAATTGCAAGTGACTCTCGCCCGGCAAATGTGCAACAGTCCTCTCCCAGAGGGGCGCTGGTGCGCCCCCGGATATTGCCCTGTCCCGAAGACGGACCATAAGACCGCTCGACAGGGTAATCAAAGCAGAGGGACATCAATGCTCAACTTCAAGAAGACCCTGACCCTGGCCGTGGCCGCATCGACCCTTGCCGTCGCCGCGCCCGCCATCGCCCAGGATACCGGCGCCACCATCGGTTTCCTCGGTGGCTTCACCGGCCCCATCGAAAGCCTGACCCCGCCGATCTTCGCCGGCGCCGAACTCGTGGCCAAGCAGGTCAACGAGCAGGGCGGCCTGCTCGGGGGCGAACTGACGCTGATCTCCGCCGATGGCGCCTGCGATGCGACCGCCGCCGCCGCCGCCGCCGACCGCCTGATCAATACCGACAATGTCACCGCCATCATCGGCGGCCTGTGCACCGGTGAAACCATTGGCGGCTTCAACGGCTCGGGCATTGCGAGCGGCACGCTGTTCGTCTCGCCGGCCTCCTCGGCTCCGGCCCTGACCACGCTCGACGACAACGACCTCGTCTTCCGCACCACCCCGTCCGATGCCCTGCAGGGCATTCGTATGGCCGATCTGCTGCTGGCCAAGGGCGTGCAGGACATCGCCATCACCTATGTGAACAACGACTATGGCAAGGGCTTCGCCGATGCGCTGTCGGCGGCCTTCACCGAAGGCGGCGGCACCGTGGCGGCCAATGTCGCCCATGAAGAAGGCAAGGCGGACTACCGCGCTGAACTGGGCAATCTGGTCGCAAGCCAGAACCTCGTGATCCTCGCTTATGCCAATGCCTCGGGCAACACCATCCTGCGCCAGGCCGTGGAATCGGGCAATTTCACCACCTATGTCGGCGGTGACGGCATGGTCGGCGACGACCTGCTCAACGGCATCGACGCTTCTGCCGTCGAAGGCATGATCGCCACCCGCGCCGGCGCGCCGACCGGCGATGCGACGACCACCTATAACGACCTGGCCAATGCCGCCGGCATCGAAGCCAACGCCACCTATGCCCCGCAATCCTATGACGCCGCGTTCCTCCTGGCGCTCGCCATCGAGAAGAACGGCAGCGCCGGCCGCGAAGGCCTCGGCGCCGCGCTGCGCGATGTCGCCTCGGCTCCGGGCGAGAAGATCCTGCCCGGCGAATGGACCAAGGCCAAGGAACTGATCGCGGCCGGCACCGATATCGACTATGACGGCGCCGGCGGCCCGCTCGACTTCGACGAGGTCGGTGATGTCGACGGCATCATCGTCGAGCTTGCTGTCGAAGGCGGCAGCTTCGTCGAAAAGGGCGTGATCGAATAAGAAGCGCAAGGCTTTGCAGTAAGGAAGGCCCGGGAGTGATCCCGGGCCTTTTTTGTTGCTGCGATGATAAACGGCGCGCCAGAAGCTCAGGCATTCACTGGCGGAAGCAGTGACTTTGCGCCCCCTCCCCCTTGAGGGGAGGGTCGGGGAGGGGGTGAGCTTTGTGATCCGCTCAACGACCCCCACCCTCAATCCCTCCCCTCAAGGGGGAGGGAGGCGAAGGAAACCTGGAGCTTTCCGCAAGCGTCAGGCTTCACGCCGCACGACTTCGGGGATGAGGCCCTTGGGGGCGAAGCGCAGGGCGATGGTGATGACGAGGCCGAGGACGAAGACGCGCATCTGTGCGGAACGGGAATCGATTTCGGGGATGGCGCCCCAGCCGAGGCTGGTCGACCACAGGCTGACCGTCTCGAAGATGGCGCGCGCGAGGGGTTCCGAGATCACCCAGATGATCCAGATCAGCACCGCGCCGAACACGGCGCCCCAATTATTGCCGGCGCCGCCGACGATGATCATCACCCAGATGATGAAGGTGTGGTTGATCGGCTGATAGCTCGACGGATCGAAAATCTGCACGAAGCTGACAAGGATCGCCCCGCCAATGCCCATCAGCACCGAGCCGAAGACGAACACTTCGAGCTGGCGGGCGGTGACGTTCTTGCCCATGGAGGCGGCAGCGACATGATTGTCGCGGATGGCGCGCATCATGCGGCCCCATGGGCCGGAATAGGCGCGCGAGATCAGCCATAGCGCGATTGCCAACACCACGACGGCCAGCAGCAGGAAGCCGCCGCGGGCGAGCAGCAGCGCGCTTTGCGGGTCGGCCGAAATCTGCTGCGGCAGCGGCGTCGGCCACGGGATCGGCGACACGGTCAGCGTGCCGCGCGTCAGCCAGTCCATGTTCTTGATCAGCGCACGGATGATCTCGGAAATGCCGATAGTGGCGATGGCGAGATAATCGGTGCGCAGCCCAAGGCAGATGCGGCCGATGATATAGGCCACCGCCGCCGCGAGCACACCGCCGAACAGCCAGCCGAGGACCGGATGCCCGCCGAGCCCGCCGACAAAGCCGGCGGTGGATTCGATATAGGCGGCTGCCGGATCGATCTGGCTGCGATAAAGGCAATAGCCGACGAACCAGGCGAGAACCGTCAAGGCGACCTTCCAGCCGCCCTTGACGCCGATGCGATGCGCATTCTGCGCCCCGATGACCAATAGTGCCGCAGCAAGGAAGGCGATCAGCGCCCGCCCGAGCATCCACGGGCCATCGGAGCCCCAGAACTGGGGATTGACCGGATAGGAGATGAAGGTGACTGCCGCACCGCCCAGCATCAGGAAGCCCATGATGCCGAAATTGAACAGCCCGCCATAGCCCCATTGCAGGTTGAGGCCGAGCGCGATCAACGCCATCGCCGCCGCTTCGACGAGACGGCTGGTGGTGAAGGGCAGGCCGAGGAACCAGCCGACCACGAGGATCAGCACAAAAAGGCCGCCGAACAGAGTGAGCGAACGCTGGATCATGACGAGGCCCCCTTGAAGATACCGGTCGGGCGGACGAGCAGCGTCACCACCAGGATGAGGAAAGCCACGGTGAGCTTGTATTCGGTGGGCACCAGCGCCAGCGTCGGCGGCAATTGCAGCCAATCGGGCAGCACCGCATTGAGCGGGCGCAGCACCATGGTCCAGTTGAACACGGCCAGCGTTTCGGCAAAGCCGATCAGGAGGCCCCCGGCGATGGCGCCATAGGCCTGCCCCAGGCCGCCGACAATGGCGGCGGCGAAGATGGGCAGGATGATGTTGAAGGCAAGGTCCGGCTTCAGCGTCACATCGAGCGCCAGCATGGTGCCGGCCATGCAGGCGAGCGCCCCGGCGATGATCCAGGTGACGCGCACGACGAGCGCGGTATTGATGCCCGAGACCTGCGCGAGATCGGCATTGTCGGCCATGGCGCGCATGGCCTTGCCGAGACGCGAGCGGGTGAGGAAGAGATGCAGCGCGATCACCGAGATGACGGTGACGACGATCATCAGCAATTGCGGCTCGGTGAACACCAGAGGCCGGGTGGAGCCGATCGCCGTCATGTCGAGGCGAAAGACTTCCTTGGTCTCGGTTTCGAAGAAGGAATAGGAGCCGGCGCCGAAGAACAGACGGATGAGGCCCTGGATCATCAGCGTCACGCCGATGGAGGCGATGAGCAGCGTCACCGGCTTGGCGCCCTGCTTGCGCAGCGGCGCATAGAAGCCCTTGTCGATGCCGAGCGCGAAGATGGCGGAAATCACCATGGCGATGGGCAGCACCACGAAGCCGGTCGGGATCGGCGTCACGATGCCGGTGGCGGCAAAGGCGCCGGCGAGCAGGAACGCGAAGAAGGCGCCCGAGGTCATGAGTTCGGAATGGGCGAAATGGGCAAAGCGCAGAATGCCGAAGACCAGCGTGATGCCGATCGCCCCCAGCGCATAGATCGAGCCGAGCACCGCTCCGGCGATCACCACCTGGTTGATGAAGAAGATGAGTTCGGTCATGCGAGAATCCGGGCGGTGAGAGCCACGATATCATTCCCCTCCCCCTTGAGGGGAGGGGTTAGGGGTGGGGGTCCCTCAATCGGGCACAACCCTATGGCCCCCCACCCCGGCCCTCCCCTCAAGGGGGAGGGGGCGCAAAAGCCACATTTCGCGGTCAGACTAACCATCCCTCAGCCCCCCAGAAAGCTTTTGGCGACTTCGGGGTCGGCGATGAGTTCGGGGCCGGTGCCGGTGAAGCGGTTCTGACCGCCTGCGAGGACGAAGCCCTTGGAGGCGAAGGCGAGGGCCTGGCGCGCATTCTGCTCGACCATGAGAATGCCGACGCCTTCCTTGTTGACGCGCACAATGGTCTCGAAAATCTCGATGACATAACGCGGCGACAGGCCGGCGGAGGGTTCGTCGAGCATCAACAGGCTCGGCTTGCTCATCAGCGCCCGGCCCATGGCGACCATCTGGCGCTGGCCGCCCGAGAGTTCGCCGGCCGGCTGCCGGCGCTTTTCGGCCAGCACCGGGAACATCTGATAGACCCAGTCCATGGTGCCCCGGAAATCGTCGCGCCGGGTGAAGGCGCCCATTTCGAGGTTTTCCTCGACGCTCATCGAGGTGAAGACGTTCTTCTCCTGCGGCACGAAGCTCAGCCCCTTGGGGACGAGCTTGTCGGGCAGCGAATTGACGATGTCCTCGCCGCCGAATTCGATGGTGCCGCCGGTGACGGTCAGGAGACCGAAAATGGCCTTGAGGGTGGTCGACTTGCCGGCCCCGTTCGGCCCGACGATGACGCCGATATCAGATTGCTCGATGGCGAGATCGACACCGTTGAGGATCGGCGCGCCGCCATAGCCGCCGACAACATGCTTGAGTTCGATGAGAGGCATCACACGGCCTCCACGGGGGTGCCGAAATAGGCTTCGACGATGGCGGCATTGGCGCGGATTTCGGCCATCGGGCCTTCGGCGATCTTCTCGCCCTGCGCCATCACGATCACCGGATCGCAGAGCCGGCCGATGAGGTCCATATCGTGCTCGATGACGAAGAAGGTATAGCCGAGCTCCCGATTCATGCGCTCGATATTGCTGGCGAGATCGTTGAGCAGCGTCTTGTTGACGCCCGCCGCCACCTCGTCAAGCAGCACCACCTTGGCATCGACCATCATGGTGCGCCCCAGTTCGAGCAGCTTCTTCTGCCCGCCCGAGAGATTGCCGGCGAGCTCGTTGCGGACATGGCCGAGCTTCAGGAAGTCGATGACGTCGAGGGCTTTCTTGCGTACCTCGTTCTCGCGCGATTTGACGAGCCCGGGGCGAAACCAGCTATTGGTCAAGTGCTCGCCCGGCTGGTCGCCCGGCACCATCATCAGGTTTTCGAGCGCCGTCATGTTGGAGAATTCATGCGCGATCTGGAAGGTGCGCAGCATGCCGATGCGGAAAAGCTGATGCGGCTTCAGCCCCGTCACATCGGCGCCATCGAAGATCACCTGGCCGCTATCGGGCACGATATTGCCGGCGACGATATTGAAGAGCGTGGACTTGCCGGCGCCGTTCGGCCCGATCAGCCCGGTGACGGAACCGCGCCGCACCGAGAGCGAGCAATTGTTCACGGCGGTCAGCCCGCCGAAACGTTTGGTGACGTTGCGTACGTCGATCACTGCGTCAAAGGACACTAAGCCAGTTCCCTGAAATGCCAATCGGCCCTGCCTTGCGGCGGGCCAATTTTTTCGGCATCTGCTCACAAGCCGGCCATCGGGTCAACCGGACTCCGGTCAAACCCGCGTCAGAGCGCCGCCAGCACCGCATCGGCCGTGGCCGGGTTGATGGCGAACAGCGTGTTGTAGAGGGTCGCGAGACGCGTCAGCGCCTTGATGTCGACATCGTGCGGCTGGGCGGTCAGCGGGTCCTGGAAGAAGATCAGCGCATCGAGCCGGCCTTCGGCGATCATCGCCCCGAGCTGGGCATCGCCGCCGAGCGGCCCGCTCTTGAGACGGGTGACGTCGAGGCCGGTGCCATCGACGATGCGCCCGCCTGTGGTGCCGGTGCCGTAGAGCTCGTGCAGCGCGAGCTTGTCGCGATGCCGCGCCGCCCAGGCGACGAGATCGTCCTTCTTGTCGTCATGGGCAACGAGGCCGATCCGTGCCATCGCGTCTGTCTCCTCAATGGCACGGGCTTCGTGCCGGGTCAGCCGGCCTTGCGGAAGGCCGTCTTCAGCTTCTGCCGGGGCGCCTCTTCGAGCTGGAACACATCGACGATGACGTCGAGCTCATTGGCCTGCGCCTCGGTCTGGGCGATGGCGGCATTGGTTTCTTCCACCAAAGCCGCATTGTGCTGGGTCATCTCGTCCATCTGATGGACGGCGGCGCTGACTTCGCCGAGGGCCACCGATTGCTGCTTGTTGGCTTCGGCGATGGAATCGATGAGTTCCGAGCTTTCCCGCGCACCGGCGAGAATGTCGAGAAGCTTCTCCGAGGCCTGGCCGACCAGCTTGGAGCCGTGCTGCACCTCGTTGGCGCTGGCTTCGATCAGCTGCTTGACGTCGGCGGAGGCGGACGCGGCCGATTGGGCGAGCCGGCGCACCTCGACCGCGACCACGGCAAAGCCCTTGCCGGCATCCCCTGCCCGCGCCGCTTCCACCGAGGCGTTGAGGGCCAGGAGATTAGTCTGGAAGGCGATGTCGTCGATCAGCCCGATAATGTTGGAAATCTTGGCCGAGGAGGCTTCGATCGCGGCCATGGCTTCATTGGCCTCGCGCATCACCTCGCCGCCATCGGTGGCATTGGCGGAGACCATCTGCGCCTTGGTGCTGGCGGTTTCGGCATGGCGGGCATTTTCGACCACCGCTGCCGACAATTGCTCGACCGCCGCCGTCGTCTGCTCGATGGTCGCGGCCTGCCGCGTGGTGCGGTCGGAAAGATCGGTGGCGCCGGCGAGGATTTCGCCCGTCGCGGTCTTCAGCGAGCGCGAAGTGGTCTGCAATTGCTGGACGATGCCGGCCAGCCGTTCGGCGACGGCATTGGTATCGTCCTTGATCTGCTGGAATTCCGGCTCGAAGGGTTCGGTGATGCGGCTCGTCAGATCACCCTCGGCCATGTCCTTGAGCACGGCGCCGGTCAGGTTCACCGCGCGGTTGATCTTGGCGGCGGCGGCTTCCTCCGCTTCCTTGGCGTCGGCGCTCAGCTTGCCGAAATATGCGGACACGCCGATATCGATATCGAGCAGCGTCGCCTTGATGAGACCGGCCAGCGCATCGCCCATGGCATCGGCCCCGGCCATCACCTCTTCCGGATCGAGCGGCGCCTTGCGGCCGAAACGGCCCGTCTTCTGGGCGACGACCTCGCTCATCACGTCATGGATGATGCCGCGCACCATGGTTTCGAGGATGAGGCCATAGCCGCCGATATGCCAGCGCGGCTCGAGCCCGATCAGGGCATGTACCAATCCGACCTTGGCGCTCGCCTCGATATAGTCGGTGTCGAACCGGCCCGCGGCAATGGCCTTCCAGTGCCCGACCTGCTTGGACTGCGCCTTGTTCATATGCGCCTTGTCCTTGAAGAAACGGGACACGGCGGGCACGGTCGCCAGCTTGGCGTAGAAGGCGTCGAGGGCTTTGGGCAGATGCTTGTCGATCTGGGGCTGGATGCCGGCGATGCGGGCGCGCGTCTTCTCGTCGAGCCCAAGAAAGTCGAGGCGGGACTGCAGGGTAGAAGGATCGGTAGCGGAGTTGGTCATTCTAACACACACTCGGAAATGGGATCGCCCTATTCCCTGAGAAGCCCTCCTGGCCGCCCGCAGGGGAAATCAAGCACACCCGATCTTCTGCGCATTCCGCGTAAACAAACCCCTACGATTATTGGATTTTTACGCAAAATCGCCGTCGATCCCTAGCCGACGACGAAGAGGCGCGGGCCACGCTCCGGAGCCCCGCCGCCATTGCCGCGTTCGGCCAAGGTGAAGGTGCCGACCACGCGGTCGAGATCGCCGGCCTGGGCTTCCGTCTGCTCGATGGCGGCATTGGTTTCTTCCACCAGCGCCGCATTGTGCTGGGTCATCTCGTCCATCTGCCGCACGGCGACACTGACCTCGTCGATGGCGGACGCCTGGGCGCGGCTCGCCCGCGCGATATCGGCGAGCAGCGCCGTATTGGCGTCGATGGCACGGCGCACGGTCAACAGCCGCTCGGACGCATCGGCGACCAGGGTGGAGCCGCTCCTCACCTCTTCGTCCGATTGTTCGATCAGCGTCTTGACCTCCTTCGAGGCTTCGGCCGTCGATTGCGCGAGCCGGCGCACTTCCACCGCGACCACGGCAAAGCCCTGCCCCGCCTCGCCGGCGCGCGCCGCCTCGACCGAGGCATTGAGGGCCAGAAGATTGGTCTGGAAGGCGATATCGTCGATCATGCCGATAATGCTCGAAATCTTGGCGGAAGCCTGGGTGATGCGGTCCATCGCTTCCGTCGCTTGCCCCATCACATCGGCGCTGCTGTCGGCGGCGCGCGCCACATCCAGCGCCTGACGGCTGGCATTCTCGGCATGGGAGGCATTGTCGGTCACCGTGCGGCTCAACTGCTCGATGGCGGCGCTCGTTTCTTCGATGGTCGCCGCCTGCCGCGTCGTGCGTTCCGACAGGTCATTGGCGCCGGACAGGATTTCGCCCGTCGCCGTCTTCAGCGAACGCGACGTGCCGCGCAGCTGCCCGACAATATCGCTGAGCGTATCGGCGACACGATTGGCATCATCCTGCAATCTGGCAAAGGCGCCCTTGTGTTCGCCGCGCATGCGCTGGCCGAGATTGGCTTCGGCAAGAGCCCCGAGCACCTGCCCGACGTCCGCAAGCCCCTGTTCGACCGATTCCACCATGGCATTGACGCTGGCGGCGAGGCTGCGCAGCCGCTCATCGGCAAGATCGGTGCCGACGCGGCGGGAGAAGTCGCCATCGAGCGCGGCGCCGACCACCTGGCCGATATCGTCCTGAAGCCCTTCCATCATCCTGGCATAGGACGCCCGCTGGCGATGGGCGCCCTCCTCCTGATCGTGAAGCTCGCGCATGGTGAGGCCGTTGCTGCGGAACACTTCCACGGCACGGGCCATGTCGCCGAGTTCGTCGCCCCGTTCGAGGCCGGGCACGTCGATATCGAGCCTATCGGCCGCGATCTCGGCCATGGCGCCGTTAAGGCGCGTGATCGGCCGGGTGATGGTGCGGGCGATGAGCAGGCTGGCGATCACCGCGATGACCAGCATGACGAGGCCCATGACCATCATCGTATTGCGTAGCGCCACGGAAGGCGCGGCAATCGCGTCCTGGCTTTCGAGCGCCACCACGGCCCAATCGATGCCGCCGAAACTGAGCGGCGTCGCCGCCACCGCATAGGCCGCGCCATCGAGCATGATTTCGCCTTCGGATGCCCTGCCGCCGAGCGCCGCCGTGATCGGCGCGCCTTCGAGCTTGAGGCTCAATGCGTCATTGCTGGCGGTTCTCGGCGAGTCATTGCGGGCAATCCCGTCCTGGCCGACGAGAAACACCTGCCCGGTTTCACCGAGCCCGAGTGTCGAGGACAATTCATCGGCGATGCGGTCGGCCGGCATCTGGAAGGCGAGAACGCCGATAAGGAAACCCTGATCGATCACCGGCGCGGCGATGAAGCTCGCCGCCGTGCCGCCGCTCGGCCCGTAAGGGGCGAAATCGGAGAGGAACACCTGCCCCTCCGTACCGGCCGCAGCGGCGCGATAGACCTTGCCGAGATCGGTATCGGCCCAGGGACCGGCGCCTTCATTGAAATTGGTGCCGAAATCCTCTTCCTTGCGGACCGTATAGACATTGCTGCCCTGCCCGTCGAAGAGCAGAATATCGGAATAGCCGCGCTTTTCGAGCAGGTCCCGGAAATCGGGATGGAGCGCGCGGTGGTGCAGGTCATAGACCGAGAGCTTGTCGGAGGTATCGAGCAGCATGCGCTCTTCGGCGGGGTTGGGGTTGCTGGCGATATAGGCATCCTGCAACAGCGCCGTCGGATCGCCCTGGCGCTTGAGCGTATAGAGCGCGCCGGCAAAGGCATCGATGGACGCGCCGATCTCGGCCCGTCCGGCAAAGACCTGCAAATCCTCCGCCACTTCCGTGAAATAGCTCTCAAGGGTCGCGGCGGTGTTGGTCGACACCGAGGTCAGGCGCTGTTCCGCCTGCTCGCGCACGGTCCGGTCGCCGATCAGAAAACCGACAATGGTGACGCTGAGCCCGGTCAACAGGGCGATGAGGACCACCATGGCCGGCAGCTTGAAAGCAAGTTTAAGTCGAGAAAGCATGTGATGGTCCAGGCAAAAACTTAAACATCCAGGATCGCGCGAGACTTCGCGCCAAAACTCAGGCAGGTTTAACAATGCCGGGAAAGAGTTAAGGAAATTCTTCCTAACCTTTTCTTGGAATTACATAATTCCGTCACGAAAATACAAAAAGCCGCCCGGAGGCGGCTTTGAATCGACTATGATAACGCGATCAGGTCAGCGCGCCGATGACCGCCTCGATGCGCTTCTTCATGGTCGAGACGTCGAAGGGCTTGATGATGTAATTATTGACGCCGGCGGAGATGGCTTCCTTGACCTGCTCCTGGTCGGAACGGCCGGTCGCCATGATGAACGGCATGGACTGGGTCTTGGGGTGCTTGCGGATCACCTTGAGCAGGGTCAGCCCGTCAATATCGTCCATGTTCCAGTCGGAAATGATCAGATCGACATTGGACTGTTCGAGCTTGCTGAGCGCATCGCGGCCAGATTTGGCCTCGATGATGTCCTTGAAGCCCAGCTGGGTCAGAATATATTTGCAGATGCCGCGCATGGACTGCTGGTCATCAACGATCAAAACGCTGACTGCGCTTGCTTTGGGCATAGTCAAATTCACCTTCTACGCGCCCGTGAGTGGCACCACGTATCTGGACGCCACAATAGGCTGGAACCGTTACAAATTTCTCAATCGCCGCAGCAAGTTTGCTGGGTAAGATCAGGCAGCGCTCTTCAGCTTGACCAGCATATGGGCGATGCGCGCCGCGATGGCCTCGACCGGCGCCTGCTCCACCACCGCGCCTTCCTCGAAGGCGACCCGCGGCATGCCATAGACAAGCGCCGAACCCGGGCTCTGCCCGAGCGTATAGGCGCCGGCATCGCGCATCAGCTTGAGCCCGCGCGCACCGTCCCGCCCCATGCCGGTGAGGATCGCGCCCACCGCCATCGGCCCCACGGTCTTCGCCACGGATTCGAACAGGACATCGACGCTCGGCCGGTGCCCGCTTGCAAGATCGTCATGGCTCAGCCGGCATTTGAGCACGCCCGAGCTGCGTTCGACCCGCAGATGATAATCGCCGCGCGCCACATAGGCATGGCCGCTCTGGAGCGGCATGCGGTCTTCCGCCTCCACCACATGGATGGCGCATAATTCATCGAGCCGCGCCGCGAAACGGGCGGTGAAGCCGGCCGGCATGTGCTGGGCGATGACGATGGGCGGGCAATCGGCCGGCATTTCGACCAGAACGGCGCGAATGGCCTCGACGCCGCCGGTCGACGCGCCAATGGCGATCAGCGCGCCATCCGGTCCCGCTGCCGTCTTCACCGCGACCTTGGGCACGTCCACCCGCAACGAGCGCCCATGCACGTCGGACTTGGCCGCCGCGCGGATCTTGTCGCGCAGCAGCACGCCGAACGCATCGAGCCCGCCGCTGAGATCGGCATTGGGCTTGGCGACGAAATCGACGGCGCCCAGTTCCAGCGCCAGGAGCGTTTCGCTCGCCCCCTTCCGCGTCAGCGTCGACACCATCACCACCGGGGTGGGGCGCAGGCGCATAAGCTTTTCGAGGAATTGCAGCCCGTTCATATTGGGCATTTCGACGTCGAGCGTCACCACGTCGGGATTGAGCTGCTTGATCTTCTCGCGCGCGTCGATGGGGTCGACCGCCGTTCCGACTACCTTGATATCGCCCTCACGCGCCAGCAGCCGCGACAGAACCTCGCGGATCAGCGCCGAATCGTCGACGACGAGAACCTTGATGCTCATGCTACCTCCCGCTTCTGAGCCTTCGGGCGCGATTGATAAATGGTCTTGCCGACCAGCCGGAAACCATCGGCGCTGGTGCCGAGATTTTCCGAGTGGCCGATATAGAGAAAGGCATCGTCGGCCAGGAGCTTGGCGAAGCGCCCGAACACGGCCGCCTGGGTGGGCTTGTCGAAATAGATGGCGACGTTACGACAGAAAATGGCGTCGAACGGACCCTTGACCGGCCACGGGTCCAGCAGGTTGAGCGGCTTGAAGACGACCCGTTCGCGCACCGCCGTCGGCACGCGGATGGTGCCGTCGCCGGGCCGCTCCAGAAGCTTGATGCGCTGGGGCGAGAGCCCCGACAACTCGCTTTCGGGATAGGTGCCGCGCGACGCCTTGGCCAATACCGCCGTATCGATATCGGTGGCGAGGATCTTGAAATCCCAGCGCTTGAGTTCGGGATAGGCCGCCAACAGGTCCATGCCGATGGTGAACGGCTCCTGCCCGGTGGAGCAACCCGCCGACCAGATCCGGAGCCGCGAGCCGCGCGGCCGGGTCTGCAGCAGCGTGCCGACAAAGCCGCGCAGATGCTCGAAATGATGATCTTCGCGATAAAAGCGCGTGAGATTGGTGGTCAGCGCATTGACGAAATCCTGCCGGTCCGCCGCCGATGCATTTCCTTCGAGATAATCGACATAGGCATCGAAACTCGGCAGCCCCAGGGCCTTCACGATCTTCGACAGGCGCGAAACCACCAGGGTCCGCTTGGCGTTGCTCAACGCAATCCCGGCTACGGTATAGACGCGGGCCTTGATCCGCGTGAATTCACGTTCGCTGAGGGAGATTTCTCCCTGTTCCATTCCCTGCTCCCAGAAGCGCCGGATTTCTCGGGATCACCGGTCCGGTCAAGGCCGCATGATGTCCGGCCCATTCCTTAGATCGGGTAAATTCTGCCGAGTCCGGACAGTGATTTTTTCTTTTTTTAGAGGCCTTTGGCGGAAATCAGAACAGTTCGATATCCGGCGTCGACAGCGGGATGACCGTGCGGCGGCCGACAATGGCGATTTCCTCGCGCGCCACATTGGCGCCGGCCTCGCTATCGAGCCGCTTGACGAAGGCCCGGCCGGAATGGGGCTTGAACAGGACGCGGCGGGCATAATTGCCGCCGAGATCGCCACCGGCCAGGGCATAGCCTTCGGCCGAAAGGAATTCGCGAATGAATTCGATGTTCTTGGCGCCGACATCGTCGAGCGCGGCACTGATCTTGCCGCCGCCGAACACCTTGATCTCGAGATTGGCCTTCTTGCCCGTTCCCCGGCTCAGCACCTTGTTGATGAGCTGTTCCATGGCAAAGGCGCCATAACGGGCCGAAGCCCCATAGCGATCCCGCGACGAACCCGACTGTTCGGCCAAGAGGAAATGGTTCATGCCGCCCACATGGGCGACCTTGTCGCGCACGCAGGCCGAGATGCACGACCCCAGCACGGTGGAATAGGTCAGGCTCGCCTCGCCCGAGACGCGGCAATCCCCCTGATGAACGGTGGTCACCAGCCCGCGATCGAACTCGGGCGGCAAGGAAGTCGGCAATGCCATGTGTCGGAAAACAGCCTGAATGCTTGTTGTTTTTTTGTATCACCAATATGTTAGACAAACGCTAACCACGGATCGGTTACCTGCACTCAATTGCATGGATTGGCAATAAGAGTTTCAGCAACGGGTCTATGAGCCCCGGTAATACCTCTAGGATTTTCTACTTATGCCTCTGCACAAGCTTGCGCGCGAACTGGACGAGACGGCGCGCCAGAGCGCCGCGATGATCGATGGGATCAGCGCAGCACTGAAGAAGCTGTCCGACCCCGGCCTCGACCGGACGGGCACGCAGCAGGCCGCCGACATGATTGTCGTCGCCCTGCAAGGCCAGGACCGCATCGAGCAGCGCTGCCGCAACATGGCCGAAGCCGTCCGCCAATTCGCGCTTTTGCCGCCGAATGCCCCGCAGGCGCTGTTCGACGAGATATGGAACAGCCTTGCCCTCGATGAACTGCGCGCGCCCGGTTTTTCCGGCGCGGCCAGGCAGCCGCAGGATGAGGTGGAGCTGTTTTAACCCCAATCGTCACCCTCGGGCTTGACCCGAGGGCTCTTCACTTTGGGATGCGAAAGAAAACACCCTCGGGTCAAGCCCGAGGGTGACGATCTGTGGGGAGGATCGCCCGGAGGCGGCCTCGTTCACCCGCGCGGGTCGTCGGCCTTAACCATCCACCTTGGCATTGGCGACCACGGCGTGGAGGTCGATCAGGCCAACCATGCGCGTGTCGTGGGTGACGATACCGTTGAGCAGCTCGGTGTCGACCGTGTTGCCCTCGGGGACATTGTGGATGTCGTCGCGCGAGACGGTGAGGATGTCGCTGACCGCATCGACGAGGATGCCGACCCACTTGTCGCCGACGCTCATCACCACCACGACATGGTTCTTGGTGGCCGTGGTCGGGCCGGCGCCGAAGCGGGCGCGAAGGTCGAAGATCGGCACGATGGTGCCGCGCAGGTTGATGACGCCGCGCACGAATTCGGCGGTATTGGGCAGCGGCGTCGCCCCGTTCCAGGCGCGGATTTCGCGCACGGTGGTGATCTCGACGCCATAGATCTGCTCGCCGATCGAGAAGGCGATGAGCTGGAGGGTATTCTGGGCGGTCACGGCCGATTTGTCGCCGAGATCGTCACGCAAGCTGAGCGCTTCCATATTCTATGCCTTTCCGCCGCCCCTTCTGGGTGGCTACACTGATACGCGTTACACGCAAGGGGCCCGCCGGCCCCTTGCAAATCCGGTGCGGCCTAGGCCGCGCTTTTGTGGACGGCGGGGGTCCGGAGGCCCTGCACGTCCACGATGAGGGCGACATTACCGTCGCCCAGAATGGTGCCGCCGGCGATGCCGTCGACGCGTTCGAAATTCTCTTCGAGGCTTTTGATGACCACCTGCTGCTGGCCGATGATGTCGTCGACGACCAGCGCCACCTTGGTCGCGCCCTCGCCTTCGCACAGCACCACGAAGCGATTGCCTTCATCGGTGTCGCTGGTGAGGGAGAAGCGGGCGGCAAGGTCGATGACCTGCACATATTCGCCGCGCACCTGCATCACCTGCCCGCCCGAGGGCACGCGCTCGAAGGCGGCGCGGCTGCACTGGATGGTTTCGACGATCGAGGAGAGCGGCACCACATAAGGATTGATGCCGACCTTGACCAGCATGACATCGAGCACGGCGAGCGTCAGCGGCAGCCGCAAGGTCATGCGCGTACCCTTGCCGGTCCAGGAGCGGACATGGACCGAGCCGCCGATCTTCTTGATGTTGGACAGGACCACATCCATGCCGACGCCGCGGCCGCTGAGATCGCTGACCTTGTCGGCCGTCGAAAAGCCGGGGGCGAAGATGAGCTGGTCGATCTGCTCGTCGGTCGGAGTCGCATCGGGCGCCACCACGCCCTTGTCGCGGGCCACCTGCAGCACGCGCTCGCGATTGATGCCGCCGCCATCGTCCTCGACGATGATGAGGATATTGCCGCCCGCCTGTTCGGCCGAAAGCCGGATCGTGCCGGTTTCGGGCTTGCCGCGCTGAAGGCGCAGTTCCGGGCTTTCGATGCCGTGATCGGCCGAATTGCGGATCATATGGGTCAGGGGATCGGAAAGCTGCTCGATCACCGTCTTGTCGATTTCGGTGCTCTCGCCGATGGTTTCGAGCTTGATCTTCTTGCCGGTCTTCTGCGCCAGTTCGCGCACCAGGCGCGGCATGCGGCTGAACACCGATTTGACCGGCTGGGCGCGGATCGCCATCACCGAATCCTGGAGACCCCGCGTCGTCTGCGCCAAGACTTCAAGGCCGCGCACCAGTTCGGTATAGCGGGCGCGCAGCGTCTCATCCATCTGCTGGGTCAGCATGGACTGGGTGATGACCAGTTCGCCCACCATGTTGACGACGCGGTCGACCTTGTCGAGATCGACGCGGATCGACTGCACGCCGCCGCCCCGGCCGTCCTCGCTTTCGCCGGTGGCAGCCGCCATGGGTTTCGGCGCCACGACGGCGGGCGGCGCCGAAGGCGTTGCCACCCGGGTCGGCGTGATGGTGGCGGCAAGCTCGGAAAAGCTGAGGCTCGGCGCTTCTTCGAACGCATCGTCCTCGTCATCCTCGCGCGCCGGGGCATTCTCGCCTGCCGGACGCGCCTCGCCCGCAGTGCCGGCGCCGAGCTGGACGATGGCGATGTCGCAATCGCCCTCGACGAATTCGAAGACCTCGCGGATCGAGGCTTCCGTCGTATTGGGCGCGTTGAGCGTGATTTCCCACGAGCAATAGACGGCGAAGGGATCGAATTCGGCCAGATGCGGAATGTCGCCGATCACCGGCTTGATCTGCAACGTGCCGAGGGCCGCGAGTTCGCGCAGCAGCAGCAGCGGATCATTGGCGCGGGCATAAAGCTCGCGATGCGGGGTGAAGCGGATTTCCCACTGGCCCGCCTCGCAGCCGGCCATGGGCGATTCCTCGAAGCAGTCGTCGTCTTCGGCCGGCGCATCGCCATCAAGCCCGAGATCGACCATGACCGGGGTGAATTCGATGTCGAATTCCTCGATCGGCGGGCCGTCGTCCTCGGCAGCTTCCCCGCGCGCCAGGGCTTCGAACCGGGCCTTCTCCTCCTGGCCGTAATCGGCCGGCAGCGCCTCGCCGGTGCGGGCGGCGGCGACGTGGTCGGAGACGATATCGTTGGCGCGGATGCACAGCGTCACCACATCGTCGGTCAGTTCCACCCGCCCATCGCGGACATAGTCGAGCAGCGTCTCATAGGCATGGGCGAAACCGACAAGATCGGAAAAGCCGAAGGCTCCGGCGCCGCCCTTGATCGAGTGGATGGCGCGGAACACGGCATTGAGCCGGTTGGCATCGCGCTCCCCCGCCTCGATGGCGGCAAACTGCTCCTCGAGCTCGGTCAGAAGCTCGGAACATTCATCGAAATAAGTGGCTTTGAAATCGTCGAGTTCGCTCATGGGAGCACGCAAGCTTTCTGCTTAACGGTTCGGATAGTCGAGGCGGCTGGATTAGTGCACGACCCTATGAATAACGCTGATGAGTTTCTCAGGATCGAACGGCTTGACGATCCAGCCGGTACCGCCCGCCGCCTTGCCCTCTTCGCGCTTGTCCTGGCTGGTCTCGGTGGTGAGGATCAATATGGGCAGGCTCTGGTGCTGGCCGCTGGCGCGCACATTTCTGATGAACTCGATGCCGTCCATCACCGGCATGTTGATATCGGTGATCACCACATCGACGCTTTCGCTTTTGAGCAGGTCGAGCCCCTGCTGACCGTCCTCGGCCTGCAGCACCTCGAAGCCGGCATTGCTGAGCGTGTGGCGCAGCATGGCGAGGATCGTGCGCGAGTCATCGACGGTGAGGACACGCAAAGTCATTATTTCATTACCCCGGTGAAGCGCTGCCTGAGGCCGAGCTGGTCGATGGCGCCCAGCATAGCGGCGCTCGGTTTTTCGATTTCGAATGTGGCGTGATTGGCCCTGGCCGTTTCGGCGGCGCTCAGCAGCAGCAGCAGCGCATTGGTCGAAACCCGTTCCACGGCTTCGCCCGAAACGGTGGCATTGCCGACGGCAATGGCATCGATCAGCCTGTCGCGCACGGAATCCAGCGCGTCGAGATCGGTGATCGCTGGCAGCGCGATGGCGGTGTGAGCGGTATTGTCCATATCAGCATAGGCCCCCGGAGATATCTCCACGCGCCACTTTCCACAGCACCCGTTTAAGAAGTGCTAACCTCCGACCAACACTCAACTTTATCATAGCGTTCAAGCGCGCTGTTTTCATCCCCGCGCGCCGGTGCTAGTCAGGGCGAAGCCCTTTCCGATCGTGACCTGCCCATGACATCCCAGATCAGCCTCACCGGCATCGCCCGTGACCTTGCCGCCCGCGCCGAAACCGGCAAACCGATCCGCGTCGGGGTCATCGGATCGGGCGAGATGGGGACCGATCTCGTCACCCAGATGTCGCTGATGCAAGGGGTGGAAATGGCGGCCATCGCCACCCGCCGCCCCCATACGGCGCTCGCGGCCATGACGATTGCCTATGGTGAGGATTCACGCGGCAAGGAGGCCGAGACGCCCGCGCAGGCGACCGCCGCCATCGAGGCCGGCAAGATCGCCATCACCAGCGCCGAAACCCTTGTCACCACACCGAATATCGACGTTGTCATCGATGCGACCGGCAAGCCGGGCGTTGCCGCCGACTACGATCTTCTGGCCATGGAACATGGCAAGCATCTGGTGATGATGAATGTCGAGGCCGACGTCACCATCGGGCCTTATCTCAAGAAGCAAGCCGACCGGCTGGGCGTCGTCTATTCGGTGGGCGCGGGGGATGAACCCAGCTCCTGCATGGAGCTGATCGAATTCGTTTCCGCCCTCGGCCTGCCCATCGTCGCCGCCGGCAAGGGCAAGAACAATCCGCTGAAGCACGACGCCGTGCCCGACGATTATCGCGAGGAAGCGGCCCGCCGCAACATGAACCCGCGCATGCTGGTGGAGTTCGTTGACGGTTCGAAAACCATGGTTGAAATGTGTGCCATCGCCAATGCCACCGGCCTCGTGCCGGACGTGCCGGGCATGCATGGCCCCGCCGCCGACCGCGACGATATGGCGAAGGTGCTCATCCCCAAAGCCGATGGCGGCATTCTCGACAAGGCCGGCGTCGTCGATTTCACCATCGGCAAGGGCGTCGCCCCCGGCGTCTTCGTCATCGTCAAGGCGGAGCACAGACGCATTATCGAGCGCATGGACGACCTTCATATCGGCCATGGGCCCTATTACAGCTTCTTCCGGCCCTATCACCTGACGAGCCTCGAAGTGCCGCTGACCTGCGCCCGCATCATGCTTTACGGGAAGCCCGACATGGTGCCGCTGCCCCAGCCGGTCGCCGAAGTCTGCGCCGTCGCCAAGCGCGACCTCGCCATCGGCGAGACTTTCGATGCCATCGGCGAAACCTGCTACCGCTCCTACACCATGACGGTGGCCGATGCCCGCGCGAAACAGGCCGTGCCGGTGGGGCTGCTCGAAGGCGGCAAGGTCATCGCCCCGGTCAAAAAGGGCGAATTGCTGACCGCCGCCAACAGCGCGCCCGACAGCACCACCCGCCTATTCGCGCTTCGACAGCTCCAGGACCGGATGCTTGGCCTCGTCCAGGCGTAGGCTCGGCGGCGTCAGCGGATAGATCTGGCGCGGGGGCAGCCTGTGCCAGATCATCGCCAGCGTGAACAGCACCAGGCACGCCGCCAGCACCACCATGAACAGGGTGACGGCCGGCAGATGGCTCGTCAGCATCAGAAGCGGCATGGCCGATGCCGGCGGATGGGTGATCCTGAGGCTCAGCATCACCAGCATGGCGCCGCCCACCCCGAACCCGGCCGCCCACCACGATCCGGGCATCATCGCCTCGCAGATCGAAGCGAACACCGTGCCGACCAGATAGCCGAGAAAGATATTGACCGGCTGCGCCGTGGGCGTTTTCGGATGCGCGAACAGCAGCAGCGCCGTCGCCCCGAGCGGGGCGAGCAGCAGAGGCTGACCCGACCAGGCGGCGAGCGCACCCACCGCCAGAAGCCCCAGCATGGCCCCGAGCGTCGATTTGAAATGCAAATGGAAATGTCCGCGCGGCTCGTGCCGGGACAGATAGGGGCGGATATGGCGATACATGACAGGATCGGATGAAAAGCCCCGCTCCATATCATCATGCCCCGGAATTGCCAGCCCCGATTAAAGTCTCAACGGCATTCCCGCCTTGCTAAGCCAGGATGGCGGGCTTAATCATGATTACAAAACTCCGGATTATCTCATGACCGAAATCCTCGCCCGCCACGCCATCGAACGCATTCGCCACGAAACCCGCATGCGCCTGCTCGAAGTCACGGGCATTACCGATGTCACGCCGCGCATGCGGCGCTTCACGCTCAGGGGCGACATGACCGGTTTCGTGTCGGCGAGCTATGACGACCATATCAAGGCCTTCTTCTTTCCCGAGGGCATTGCCCCGAAACTGGTGCCGGTGGGGCCGCGCGGCGCCGAATTCGCCGAGGGCGAAAAGCCGGAAATGCGCGACTACACGCCACGCGCCTTCGATGTGGCAGCGGGCAGCATCACCCTCGATTTCGTGCTCCACGGCGACGGACCGGCCTCGAGCTGGGCGGCCAAGGCCACGCTCGGCGATCATCTCGTCATCGGCGGGCCGCGCGGCTCGGCCGTGGTGCCGAACGATTTCGACTGGTATCTACTGGTCGGCGACGAAACCGCCCTGCCCGCCTTCGGCCGCCGTATCGAGGAACTGCCGGCCGATACGCGCGTCATCGCCGTGATCGAAGTCGAGGACGGGGCCGAAGAACAGCATTTCTCCACGGCCGCCGACCTCACCCTCATCTATGTCCACCGCAACGGCCGGCCCGCCGGCATGACGACGCTGCTGCTCGATGCCGTTCGCGCCCTCGATTTCCCGCCCGGCGAGGCCTTCGCCCATCTTGCCGGCGAAAGCATCACCAACAAGGCCATCCGCCAGCATCTCGAAGAGCGGGGCTGGCCCGCCGAATGGCTCAAGGCCGCCGGTTATTGGCTGCTCGGCACGGCCGATGCGCACGAACCGCACTGAATGCTTCCATACCAGCTAGGCAAGACGGCTCGCGCCGGTTAAGCCTTTGGTCGAATTGCAAAGGAGGCATTATGAGCATGCACAAAGTCCGCTGGGGTATTCTGTCGACCGCCGATATCGGCATGGCAAAAGTGACGCCGGGCATCCAGAAATCCGCCCATTCCGAGGTCGTTGCCATCGCCTCGCGTGATCTCGCCAAGGCGGAAGCCGCCGCAAGGCAGCTCGGCATCGCCAAGGCCTATGGCTCCTATGAGGAGCTGTTCGCCGATCCCGATATCGACGCCATCTACAATCCCCTGCCCAACCATCTGCATGTGCCCATGACCGTCGCCGCCGCCAAGGCCGGCAAGCATGTGCTGTGCGAAAAGCCCATCGCGCTCAATGCCGCCGATGCCGAGGCGCTACGCGAATGCCCGGCGGACCGGATCGTGCTCGAAGCCTTCATGATCCGCTTCCACCCGCAATGGCTGCGCGCCCGCGAGATCGTGCGTTCGGGCGAACTGGGCGAGGTTCGCGCCATCAATGCGGTGTTCAGCTATTACAATGTCGATCCGGCCAATGTGCGCAACAAGCCCGAGATCGGCGGCGGCGGCATTCTCGATATCGGCTGCTATCCCGTGACCGCGGCGCGTTTCCTCTTCGAGGGCGAGCCGAACCGCGTCGTCTCGCTGGTGGAGAACGATCCGGATTTCGGCACCGACCGCCTCGCCAGCGTCCTCGCCGATTTTGGCGCCGGCCGCCAGCTCAATTTCGTTTGCTCGACCCAGCTTGTCGGCCACCAGTCGATCGAAGTGCTCGGCACCAAGGCCAAGCTTTCGATCGCCATTCCGTTCAACGCGCCGGCCGACCAGATGACCGCGATCACCATCGATACCGGGGCGGTTCTGGACGGGTCGCTGTCGCGGCGCGAAATCCTGCCGGCGAGCGATCAATATACCGAACAGGCCGAAGCCTTTGCCCTGGCCGTGCTCGGGGAGAAACCGCTTCCCTGGGGAATCGAGGATGCGATTGCGAGCATGAAGGTACTGGATGCGATCGCGCGGAGCGGCAAGAGCGGGGCCTGGGAGCAGGTTTAGTTTAGTACCACGCCCTCGCGGTGCGAGGCTCGCAAGAACTCGCACCACGAGGGCGTGACCAAAGCCCCTAAGCCACTTCCTTGATCGCCGCCTCGATCTGGCCGACCACGGTGGTCACCAAGGCTTCGTCATCCGCCTCGCCCATCACGCGAATGACAGGCTCGGTGCCGGAGGGGCGCACGACGAGGCGGCCGGTATGGCCGAGCATGGCCTGCCCATCGGCGATGGCCTGGATCACCTGTTGATGCTCGAGCGGCTTGCCCGATTTGAAGCGGACGCTGCGCAGCAATTGCGGCACCTTCTCGAAGCGCGCACAGATATCCGAAATCGGCCGCCCCTTGGCCTTGAGCACAGCGAGCAGTTGGAGGGCCGCCACCAGCCCGTCGCCGGTGGTGGTGAAATCCGACAGGATGATATGGCCGGATTGCTCGCCGCCGACATTGAAGCCCTTGGAGCGCATGGCTTCGAGCACATAGCGATCACCGACCTGGGTGCGTTCGAGGGTGAGCCCGATGGAGGTCAGATAGCGTTCGAGCCCGAGATTGGACATGACGGTGGCCACGATGCCGCCGCCGACCAGCATTTCGCGTTCGAGCCAGCTCTGCGCGATCACCGCCATCAGCTGGTCGCCGTCGATCACGCGGCCCTTTTCATCGATGATGATGACCCGATCCGCATCGCCATCGAGGGCGATGCCGATATCGGCCCGCACTTCCTTGACCTTGGCCGCCACGGCCTCAGGCGCGGTCGAGCCGACCTTATGATTGATGTTGAAGCCGTCCGGCTCGGCGCCGATCGTGACCACATCGGCCCCGAGTTCCCACAGCGCCAGCGGAGCGACCTTGTAGGCGGCGCCATTGGCGCAATCGAGCACCACACGCAGGCCCGTCAGGTCGATATTCCGCGGCAGGGTGCGCTTGGCATATTCGATATAGCGGGTGCGCGCTTCCTCGTCGCGATGGGCGCGGCCGATCTCGCGCCCCTTGGCGAGATATTCGCTGAGATCGCTGTCGATCAACGCTTCGATTTCGAGTTCGATTTCGTCGGAAAGCTTGTAGCCGTCCGGACGGAACAGCTTGATGCCGTTATCTTCGAAAGGGTTATGCGAGGCCGAGATCATCACCCCGAGATCGGCGCGTAGCGAGCGCGTCAGCATGGCGACGGCCGGCGTCGGCATCGGGCCGAGGAGATAGACGTCCATGCCCACTGCGGTGAAGCCGGCGGTCAGCGCCTGCTCGATCATATAGCCGGACCGGCGGGTATCCTTGCCGATCACCACGCGGTTGCGATGATCGCCCCGCACGAATTTCTGGCCGGCGGCCATGCCGACCTTGAGCGCCAGTTCGGGCGTCAGTTTGGCACCGTTGGCAAGTCCCCGAATGCCATCGGTGCCGAAATATTTCCTGGCCATGTCGTCCCCCATTTCGGTTCGCTCCATTTATGAGCATAGCCCTGCGGCCGCCGATTATCGGCGATGATCAATCGTTATAACCGCATCTTTGGCGGAATAGCGGAGAATCCGACAAAGAAAAAGGCCACCGTAAGGCGGCCCTTCTCAATTCTGTTGACAGGATTAACTGCCCGGCTGGGGTTCGAGCCCGCCTTCGGGGGGCGCATCCGGCCGCTTCTTGCCGGCACGGCCGGCAGTGGGCACGCCGCTGGCCTTCGGGGCAGCCGGACCGGAATCGTCCGGGCGCACCGGCTGCTTGCCATCCATCAGGTCGCGCAGCTCGTCGCCGGTCAGCGTCTCATATTCGAGCAACGCCTGGGCGATCGCCTCCCACTGGTCGTGGTAGGTGGTGAGGATTTCCTTGGCCGAAGCCTCGCCATCCTCGATCAGCTTGCGTACTTCCTGGTCGATGATGCGCGCCGTGTCGTCCGACATATGCTGGCTCTGCGTCACCGAATGGCCGAGAAAGACTTCCTGGTCATTGCTCTTGTAGCGGACGCGGCCGAGCTTCTCGCTCATGCCCCATTCCATCACCATCGAGCGGGCGAGGTTGGTCGCCATCTGGATATCGCCCGAAGCGCCGCTGGTGACCTTTTCCGGGCCGAACTTGATGATCTCGGCCTCGCGGCCACCGAACAGCATGGTCAGCCGTGCCAGCGCCTTTTCGCGGGAGAAGGAGTAGCTGTCGCTTTCGGGCAGGGTCATCACCATGCCGAGCGCCCGGCCGCGCGGAATGATCGTCGCCTTGTGGATCGGGTCGATGCCGGCAACCTTGAGCGCGATAATGGCGTGGCCGGCCTCATGATAGGCGGTCAGCTTCTTTTCGTCCTCGGACATGGCCATGGTGCGGCGCTCGGCGCCCATCATGATCTTGTCCTTGGCGTCCTCGAATTCCTGATGGGTGACGAAGCGCTTGTTACGCCGCGCCGCCATCAGGGCCGCCTCGTTGACGAGGTTCATGAGGTCCGCACCCGAAAAGCCGGGCGTACCGCGGGCCAGCACCTTGAGGTCGACATCGGGGGCCAACGGCACCTTGCGGACATGGACCTTGAGCACCTTTTCGCGGCCCGAGACATCGGGATTGGGCACGACGACCTGGCGGTCGAAGCGACCGGGACGCAGGAGGGCCGGGTCGAGCACGTCCGGGCGGTTGGTCGCGGCGATGAGGATGATGCCCTCATTGGCCTCGAAGCCGTCCATCTCGACGAGGAGCTGGTTGAGCGTCTGTTCGCGTTCGTCGTTACCGCCGCCGAGACCGGCGCCACGCTGGCGGCCGACGGCGTCGATTTCGTCGATGAAGATGATGCAGGGCGCGTTCTTCTTGGCCTGCTCGAACATGTCACGGACGCGGCTCGCGCCGACGCCGACGAACATTTCGACGAAGTCCGAACCCGAAATGGTGAAGAATGGCACATTGGCTTCGCCGGCAACCGACCGGGCGAGAAGCGTCTTACCGGTACCCGGAGGGCCGACCAGCAGCACGCCGCGCGGAATGCGGCCGCCCAAGCGCTGGAACTTGCCCGGATCGCGCAAAAATTCCACGATTTCCTCGAGGTCCTGCTTGGCTTCGTCGACGCCGGCGACGTCCTCGAACGTCACCTTGCCGTGGGTTTCCGTCAGCAGCTTGGCGCGCGACTTGCCGAAGCCCATGGCGCCGCCACGGCCACCACCTTGCATCTGACGGATGAAGAAGAACCACACGCCGATGATGACGATGAAGGGCAGCCAGGACGACAGCAGGATCGACCAGAACGGGCTCGATTCCGGCGGGCGCGCCGTGATCGAGACATTCTTGTCTTCGAGACGGCTGATGACGTCGGCGCCGGCCGGCAGCACGGTTTCGAAGCGCGTGCCATCGCGCAGCGTGCCCGAAACCACGTCATTGGTGATGGTGACGCTGGTCACGCTTCCCGCTTCGACGTCGTTCACGAACTGGCTGTAGCTTTTATCGGAGACCGAAATGGCCCGGGTCGAAGACTGAAAGACCTGAAACAAGCCCATCAGCATGAAGAGAATGACCAGCCAGATGGCAAAGTTGCGGAAGTTTCCGTTCATCAATCCTGTCCCGAAGGAGCCGGCCCCATTCGGGGGGCGGCGGGTGTGCCGAATGTATGTCCGGCTTTAGGGCGTTACAAGGGCAAGAGCTGCTGTCCTTTGGACCGTTCGTCCAGTCATTTCCTCACGATTGGGTTAATACGCGGGTATGCATGGAGAGGTTCCACAGATCAATCGATCAGGAGCTTGACCGAGATGCGGTCGTCGAAGGACCAGCCGCCCAGCGACAGCACCCCGCCCTCGGTGTCGCGCACTATGGGAGCGGTGCGGATGGCTTCGGCAGGGGCCAACACCTTGAAACCAAGGAACTCTTCCAGCCGATGACGGGGCAGGTAATCGGCGACGCCGGCCGTCAGACCGGCTTCGTCGGAACCGTTGATGATGAGGAAACGCTCGTCCCAGACCAGCTCGGAGCGCGGCGCCAGAGCCGCATCCGCCGGCACGCTGCGGCCGGGTTCGCGGGCGATGACGATGTCCGCCTTCTGTGTGCGCACCACACAACCAAGAGCTGTCACCGCCTTCGCCATTTCACCGCCAAAGAGGCTCTGCTGCAGCCGTTCGACAATGCCGAGCGCGCGCGGCTTCTGCCGCCCCCCGACAATGTTGAGCACCCGCCCCAATACGCGTACCGCCACCGCCGGCGTCAGCGCCCTGAAGGCGCCATGTTCGATGCGGGCGGAACCAAAGCCGTCAAGCGTGACGAGATCGGCAAAGCGCGCATCCGCCATCTGGCCGATGGCGAGATCGGCTTCGGCCATGCGCTGGGCGAACTGGACGATGGTATCGGCATCGAGCCCAAGCTCGGCCAGCCCCGGCAGGGCCTTGCGCCAGCGCACCCGCTCATAATGCGCGTCGTCATTGGATGGATCGGAGGCGGGCGTCAGCCCCGCCGCCTCGACCAGCGATTTGAGATGCGCCGGATCGCAGCCGAGCAGCAGGCGATGGACGGCGATGCCTTCGACAATGCTCGCCGGCGCCATGCCCTTGAGCCCTTCGATGCCGCTGCCATGGGCGAGGCGCATCAGCACCGTTTCGGCCTGATCGTCGCGATGATGCGCCGTCAATAGCACCGGCACAGTGTCGGCGGCCATGGCGTCGCCGATAAGCCGGTAGCGGGCGATCCGCGCCGCTTCCTGCACGCCCGTTGCCGGCTTGTCGCCGCTCCAGACGAGCCCCGTCGCGGCAAGCCCCAGCGCTTTGGCCGTCTTCAGCACCATGGCGACCTCGGCCCTGGCCTCGGGCCGCAGGCGATGATCGACCGAATAGACGTGAAGGCGCGGCGCCGTCTCGCGGTCCTCGGCCCAGCGCTGCGCCAGCAGCATCAGCGCGAGGCTATCGGCACCGCCCGAAACGGCAAGGCCGATGGCATCGTAATCGGCGACAGGCGCGAAGATGGTTTCGAGCGTCGCCCTGTCGTCGAGCGGCGGAATCAGGCGGATGGGCATTCGGCCCTGGTCTTTTCGGCACCGAGCCGGTTGAGGAAATCATCCGGCAGATCGCTGAAACGCCGATCGACCTCGGCAAAGGTCCGGCACGCCGTATCGGTTTCACCGACACCGGCCAGCGACATGCCGAGCTTCAGCAGCAGGTCCGGCGCGCGCGGGCTGTCCGGCGACTTCTGGAACGCATCGAGCAGCACTTCGGCCGCATCGTCATAGGCGGAACGCTGCATCAGCACGTCGCCGAGAAGGCTCGCGGCATCCGGCACGAGCGGATTATCGGGATAAAGTTCGAGGAATTGCTGCAATTGCTCTTCGGCAAAGGCATTGTCGCCCTTCGAGATGGCTTCGCGCGCCGCGGCGAATTGCGCATCGGCATCGGCATTGCCGCTCGGCTCGGCATTGGGATCGAAGCTGAGATCGAGCGGCTGGCCGGTCGCAAGGTCTGCCCCGGCGGCACCGCCGCCCGTGCCGATCAACGGATCGTTCGAATTGCCGATTTCGCCCGCATCGCCCTCGAAGGTCGGATCGACCTCAGCCTCGCCCGGCAGCGGCCGCACGCCCTGCTCGGGGATGATGGTCTGCGGCACATCGGCGGGGTCCTGCGGCGCGCTTCCGGCCGGCGCGGCAGGGGCGCTTGCCGGGGCGCCGCCTTCGAGCGCCTCGAAGCGCATATTGGTTTCCTGCGTCATGCGTTCGAGTAGCGTCTGCATCTGCGTAAGCTGGAAGGTCAGCCCGTCGATCTGCCCATTGAGCACGCGCACCTGCTCTTCGAGCTGCTGGATGCGCACGGCCAGTTGGGCCGTTTCCGGCGTGGCCTGCGCGACATGGAGCCGTTCGGGCGGCGCTTCCGAAACACCGATCCCCGTCGGCAGCGGCAGGGAGAAAGCCAGGGCCGGGCCGGCGGCGCCGAGCATCAGCGCTGCAACAAGCGCCGGCATCTGCCGCGTCCAGGTAAAGGGGTGCGAGATCACCGAAAAAGCCTCCAATGGAAATGAAACGAGCATGCTCGTTCCGGCCGAGGCAATAAAGACAAAATTTGGTCAAAAGAAAGCGCCGGGGCCAGAATATGGCGCCCGGCGCTCTTGCCTCCAGTTTCACTGGATGGGAAGGCCTCCGCCCGTGAGCGGAGGCGAAGGGTTTACTGCACCACCGTGACCGCGCGGCGGTTCTGGCTCCAGCAGGAGATATCGTTACAGATCGCCACCGGCCGTTCCTTGCCGAAGGACTGGGAGGTGATGCGCTGGGCATTGACGCCGCGCGAGACGAGATAGTTGACCACCACATTGGCGCGGCGGGCACCGAGGGCGATATTGTATTCGCGCGTACCGCGTTCGTCGGCATGGCCTTCGATCAGGATGCGGTAATTGGCGTATTGGTTGAGCCACTGGGCCTGCTTGTCGAGGGTCGCCATGGCTTCAGTGGTGAGCGAGGACGAGTCGGTTTCGAAGAAGACGCGGTCGCCGACCGAGACGAGGAATTCCTGCTGGCTGCCGGGAGCGCCGCCGCCGGGGCCGAGATTGCCGACACCGGTCGGCATCGTATTGGGCGTCCGCGAACAAGCCGCAACGACGACGACGAAGAACAGCATCGCGGCAGCGCGCAACGCAGTGTTGAGGGGTGCGGTGATGACCACGAAAGGGCTCCTGAAAGGCAAAAATCTTAAGACCGGTATTTACCGTGTGTAATCTTAAGACCGGGTATGTGGACATGGTTAATCCTTGCCTATTCGGGCGCGAATGTGGCGGGAAACCGGGCTTTTTCGTGATGGTGCAGTTTCGCCACAGCCCTTTGCCGCATTCCGTTAACCTTAAGTGCCAACTGGCTTTTTCAGCCGCCGGCGCCCTGATAGCGGCGGACGCAGAAGCGCCAGAAAAATGCGGCGATCACTGCCGCCAAAGGACCTGATAAAATGGCGGCGGCGCCCGCCCAATCCCCGAGGAAGGGCACCGGCCGGCCGAGCAGCGCCGCGACCGGCACGAAAGCCATGAAGCCGAGCGGCACGATGGTCAGCATGGCGATCTGCACAGGCACGGCGAAGATGGTCATGGGATAGCGCGACAATTCCCAGAAATCGAAATAGATGCCGAACAGATAACGCGAGCGCCCGAGGATCAATGCGCTGGCCCCGATCACCGTAATGACCGCCGCGGTCAGCAGCGCCGCGCTCACAAGGCTCAGCGCCAGTTGCAGCACCACCAGCACGGACCAGTCGATATCGAGCATGGGCAGCGACCATGCCATCAGCACGAGGCCGAGAAGGACGTGCCCGCCATATTCGATATTGATGCCCGAAAACACCAGATAGACCCAGGGATTCATCGGCCGCACCATCAGCGCGTCGAACGTGCCGAGGCGCACCAGCTCGCCCATATTGCGCAACTGGACGAAGGTGAAGGAGGCCCCAAGCGCATAGCCCAGTACGTGGAAGCCCAGCATCAGCGCGATTTCCGGCCAGTCCCAGCCGCCGATCTGTTCGAAGCGCGAAACGATCACCCAGATGGTGCCATAGGTGCCGGCATAGCCGAAGGCCTGCGCGATCCAGGCGATCACCAGCCCGGCGCGGTATTCGAGCCGCGTGCGCACCCTGAGGCGCATCAGATACCAGAGCAGCGACAAAGTTCCGGTCATGCGTCAGCCGCCCTGCACGATGAGCCGGTCGCAGGTGCGCGACCAGATGAAGGCGATGAGCCAGGCAAGGACCGCGACCCAGAACAGGCCGAGCAGCAGCATCAGACCGGCTTCCGTCAGCTCCATCTGTCCGAGATAGGCGGCGAGCGGATGAAAGGCGATCCAGGCGAAGGGCTGGAGCCGGGCGATCTCGGCAAAGCCGGGCGGAAAGAACCAGAGCGGCACCAGCCAGCCGGACATGACGGCGAGGAAGCCGCGCATGAACCATTCGAGCGAATGCGCATCGAGCACCCAGAAGGCAAGAAGGCCGAAGACGATGCCGATCAGCATCAGGATCACCACCGAGACGGCGAAATAGCCGATGAACAGCAGCCCATGGCCGAGGCTCGCCGGCGGCTCGATGCCATAGGCGAGGCCCATGACCACGATCACCGGCAACCCCACCACCAGTTGGAAGAACAATCGTGCGCCCACCTGCTGGGCGAACAGCGCCGCCGGATAGGCATAGGGCCGCAACAACTGGCTGGCGACATCGCCGCTGCGGATGGCGTCGCCGATATCGCGCACCAATTGCGTCGAATCCCAGCCATTGAACAGGGCCGCCGCGAACATGGCATAGGTCATCATTTCCGGCAGGGTCACGCCATTGACGCTCGCGGCATCCCCATAGACCGCCCGCCAGATGGAGATGCGCGCGAAGACATCGAGCCCGACGCCGAACAGCAGCGCCCAGACCTGGGCGCGATAGGCGAGCTGCATGCGAAAGGCGCTGATGGCGAAACCGAGAAACATGGCTAGCCCGCCATGCGCGATTGGTAATAGGTGCGGATCACCTCTTCGATATCCGGCCGGTGCAGCCGCACATCCTTGAGCCCGGCGGGATTGCCGAGTTCGGCGATGAGTTCGACCAGCGAGCGGCCATCATCGGCGAGCATGAATTCGCGGACATTCTCCGCTGTTTCGACCGGCTCGGCGCCGGCCAGGCTGATGGCGCCCGGGTCGGCGGCGAATTCCAGCGTCAGTTTCCGCCGCGCCCCGAAAGCGGCATGGAGGTTCGCCAGCGGACCGTCGAACAGCAGCCTGCCATCATCCACCATGATGAGGCGCGGGCAGATCTGCTCGATATCCTGCAGGTCATGCGTCGTCAGGATGATGGTGACGCCGCGCTCGGCATTGATGCGGGCGAGGAATTTGCGCACCGCATCCTTGGCGACGACATCGAGGCCGATGGTCGGCTCATCGAGGAACAGCACCTTGGGCTCGTGCATCAGCGCCATGGCAATTTCGGCGCGCATGCGCTGGCCGAGGCTGAGCTGGCGCACCGGCCGATCGATGAAGGGGCCGATCGCGAGCATATCGATCATCTCGTCGCGGCTGGCGGCGAAGCGCTGCGGCTCGACGCGGTAGATGCGGCGATGGAGCTCGAAACTGTCGCTGAGCGGCAGATCCCACCACAATTGGCTGCGCTGGCCGAAGACCACGCCGATCTCGCGCGCATTGGTGACCCGCTCTTCATGCGGCACCCGGCCCAGCACTTCGACCCGCCCCGAAGAGGGCACCAGAATGCCGGTCAGCATCTTGATCATGGTGGATTTGCCGGCCCCGTTGGGCCCGAGATAGCCCACCGCCTCGCCGGCTTCGATGGAAAAGGAAATATCCTCGACCGCCTTGACCGGCGTCATCCTGGGGGCAAAGAAATCCCTCAGCCCACCGGCGAAACCGGTCTGCCTGACGCGCTGCTGGAACGTCTTGCCGGCCCGCTCGGCGAGAATCATCGGAGCCATTTCGACCGGCCTTTCCAAGGAGGGCCGGTCGTTTACGTCAGTGTTATGACAAGGATGTGACGAGCGTCGGTGCAGGGGCACGCCATTGAGCGCTTGCGGCGCCAACCCCTCACCCGTCTCGGCCTTCGGCCGATCCACCCTCTCCCTCAAGTGGAGAGGGGGACCTCAATGCCTCCCAAAGAACGGGGGCACCTTCTCCCCTTGAGGGAGAAGGTGCCCGAAGGGCGGATGAGGGGTCAGGAGACCTTCAAAATGCGCTGAATGCCGATACAGCCTAATGCGAAGCTACACGCCTAAGCCCGCAGCGCCGACCAGGCCGGGTCGGACGCGTAGCTCTCGGTCGGGATGGTCTGCAGATTGCGGCCCCAGATGTCGACGCTTTGGAGGCGCGGGCCGTCATTGCCGCCGGGATCCTGGAAGAACATGATGACGCGGCCATTGGGGGCCCAGGTGGGGCCTTCGGCGTGATAGCTCGAATAGAGCATGCGCTCGCCCGAGCCGTCCGGGTTCATGATGCCGATATTGAACTGGCCGCCCGACTGGCGGGTGAAGGCGATGAGGTTGCCCTTGGGCGACCAGACCGGGGTGTTGTAGATGCCCTGGCCATAGGAGATGCGGTTGGGCTGGCCGCCGCCGGCGCCCATGATGTAGATCTGGGACGAGCCGCCGCGATCGCTTTCGAATACGATATACTGTCCATCCGGCGAATAGGACGGAGCGGTGTCGATGGCCGCGCCCGATGTCAGCTGGCGCGGCTGGCCGCCAATGCTGGTCGCGTAGATATTGGTGGCGCCGCCGGATTCGACCGAGAAGGCGACGGTATTGCCATCGGGCGCGAAGCGGGGCGCGAAGGTCATGGCGCCGAGCGAGGCGAGGCGCTGCTGGCGGCCCGTCGACAATTGCAGCACATAGACCTGCGGATTGCCGTCGTCGTAATTCATATAGGTGACGAGGTCGTTATTGGGCGAGAAACGCGGCGTTACCGCGAGCGAGCGGCCTTCAGTCAGATACTGCACATTGGCGCCGTCCTGATCCATGATGGCGAGGCGCTTGACGCGATTGGCCTTGGGGCCGCTTTCGGCCACATAGACGACGCGGGTATCGAAATAGCCCGTTTCGCCCGCCAGTGTCTCATAGATGGCGTCCGACACGATATGGCCGATGCGGCGGGCCGAGTTCGGATCGGTATTGTAGCTCTTGCCGACGACCTGGGCGCCCTGCGCCGTGTCCCAGACGCGCACCGAGGAGGAAATCTGCCCGCCGCGCTCGACCGCGCCCATCACCAGAGCCGTGACATTGGCGGTGCGCCAGGTGTTGAAATCGGGCTGGTTGTTGACGTCGCCCACCTGGACCGGCAGCGAGGCCGGATCGAGCGGCAGGAACAGGCCCGAACGCCTGAGATTATTGCGCACGATATCGGCGATCTCGCGCCCGAAAGTGGGGTCGGACGAGGCGAAATCGGGAATGGCGATGGGCAGCGGCTGGAAGTTGGCGCCTTCCACCACGATCGAGAGCTGAGCGAAAGCGGGTGCCGCCGCCGCCATGGCGACGCCGCCGGCAAGCCCCAGTTTGAGCGCATTGCGCCGGGTGAGAAGTGTCATATGCGTCTCCTGTTCCGCGTTCCAGACGGGCTGGAACACAATTGGTCGATGATCATGGCCGCAGGGTGATGTCGATCTGCTGCCACTCGCTGTAAGTCTCTGCCGAAAGGCTGAAGGGCGAAGCCTGTGCCACCGCGATCTGCGCCGCGCGCGCCATGGACTGGCCGGCCGGGGACGGATCAGCCTGCACCACCTGGGCGCTCGACACGCTGCCGTCCTGATTGAGGCTGACGCGCAGCACCACGCTCAAACCGCTGTCGATCTCGCTGGGCAACAGGCTCCAATATTGTTTGATCTTGGCGATCATGCCGGCGATTTCCGACTGGCTGAGAGTGGCGGCCGTGCCGGTGGTGTCGCCAAGCGTCGGCGATCCGCCCTGCCCGGTGGTGGCGCCGGTCGAATCATCCCGATTGATGATGGCCGAGATGTCGTCGGCAAGCGTCGCATCGAGCTGCGGGGGGGCTTCCTGCTGCTGTTCGGCGGCTTCCGCTTCGGCCTGACGCTTGCGCTCGGCTTCGGCCTCCGCCTGGCGCTTGCGTTCGGCTTCCGCTTCGGCCAGACGCTTCTTTTCCTCTTCCTCGCGCTTGCGCTGCTCGGCCTGCGCATCGGCGAAACGCTGGCGCAGCTGATCGAGATTGGACGGGCGCGACGCCGGCACCGGCGCCGCTGCCTGCGGTTCGGGTTCGGGTTCGGGCTCCGGTTCAGGCTCGGGCGTGGGTTCGGGTTCCGGGGCAGGCTCCGGTTCGGGAGCCGGTGGTTCTGGCTCGGGTTCCGGTTCAGGCGGCGGCGGTTCGGGCCGGGTCTGCGGCGTGGGCGGGACCACAGGCTCGGGCGCGGGTTCCGGTTCCGGAGCGGGTTCCGGCTCCGGGGTGGGTTCTGGTTCGGGCTCGGGCTCTGGTTCCGGCAGGGTCGCGGGCTGCGGCGCAGCATTGGTCACCGGGGCCGGGGTGGGCGTATCGGCCGGCGTCGGCTGCGGCTGGTCCTCCTGGGTATTGCCGGTGGGCTGGGCGAGTTCGGCCGGCTCTTCGGATTCGACCGCGGACGGGGTGGGCGTCTCGACCACTTCGCTGTCGAGCTGGCCGAGGCGGATATTGGAGAATTCGCTGACCGGCACCAGATCGACGGCGATCGCCTCGATCGGCGGCTCCAATGGCTTCGCCGACCCGAGGCTGATGAGGCCTATGGTCAGAAGCGCGATGTGGGCGACAGCCGATACGGCAAGGCCGGTACGCATGAGCTGGCCCTATCCCGGTTCCCGCTCGGTGATGAGACCGATCTTGGAGAAGCCCGCGCCCGACAGAATACCCATCACGCGCATGACCGAACCGTAATTGGCGCTGGTGTCGCCGCGCAGGAAAATGCGGTCCTCCGTGCCGTTGACGGCCCGTTCGGTCACCACATTGACGAGATCGCTCTCGGCCACCAGGTCCTCACCCACGTAAATCTGCCCATCCGGGGTCACCGCCACGGTGATCGGCTGGGTCTGGCTGTTGAGTTCGCGCGCCTGCGTCTGCGGCAGGTCGACGGCGACACCCACGGTCATCATCGGCGCGGCCACCATGAAGATGATGAGCAGCACCAGCATGACGTCCACCATCGGCGTCACATTGATCTCGCTCATGACACCGCCGCGGCGATGACTGCGACGACCACCGCGCCGTCCGCCACCCCCGCCGGAAGGTCCGCCCATGCCCATTAGCGGCTCCGTGCTTCGAGCTGGCGCGACAGGATGGTCGAGAACTCGTCGGCAAAGCCTTCGAGCCGTCCGATCATCTTACCCGCATCGCTCGACAGTTTGTTGTAGGCGATAACGGCCGGAATAGCGGCCACGAGACCGATGGCGGTCGCGAACAATGCCTCGGCGATCGGCCCGGCCACCACGGCAAGATTGGTGCTCGAGGACGAGGCGATGGAGGTGAAGGCGTTCATGATGCCCCAGACGGTGCCGAAAAGGCCGATGAACGGCCCGGCCGAGCCCACCGTCGCGAGGAAGCCGAGGCGCTTTTCGAGGCTTTCGCTCTCGCGGGCAATAGCGACATCCAGCACCTTGTCGAGACGCTGCTGCACGCCGACGAAGGAAGCCGCATTCTGTTCGTGGCTGCGCTTCCATTCCTTCATCGCCGCGACGAACACCGCGCCAAGCCCGCCGGTCGCCCGTTCGGCCTGCTGCTGATAAAGCTCTTCGAGCGATTGGCCCGACCAGAATACCCGTTCGAACCGGTTCATCTCGCTCTGCGCGCGCCGGTAATGGATGGTCTTGTCGATGATGATGGCCCAGCACCAGATCGAGGCTCCGAGAAGCCCCAGCATGACCATTTTGACGATCCAGTCGGCCGCCCAGAACAGCCCCCAGATTGAAAAATCGACGTGGGGAGCCGCAGCTCCCACAGCATCCATGGCTTCCATGAAGTGGTTCCTTTCGGCCCGGCCCACTGCCCGACCCTCGGGTCCACGCCCTGGGGTCGAAATTTGTCAAATTTAAGAGAAATACGCCGGATTGCGGGCTTGTGAGGTCGCTTGCCGGACGCAGTGTCCCTTTGACGCAATTATGGTCAAGGATTGGTTAACAAAGAGACTCCGCGCCGCCGCCCAACAGGAATGGAACAGCTTCACCCGGCCGCCAGCCGCTCCAGCATATCCTTGGGCAGACGCGCCACCCCGCCCGAAGTCTTGATGGCGACGACGATCACATTTGCGCGGGTCAGCACGGTTTCACCGCGAAGGATGGTCTGGCGGAGCCCGAGCCGCACGCCGGTCAGCGTATCGACTTCGGTTACGACGGTCAGCAGATCGTCGATATGGGCCGCTCCGTCGAAGGCGATCTCCATGGAGCGCACCGCAAAGGCGATGCCCTGTTCCGCCAGTTCCGAATGATGGACGCCGAGACCGCGCAGGAACTCCGTCCGCCCGCGCTCGAAGAATTTGAGATAGGCGGCATGATAGACATTGCCGGAAAAATCGGTGTCTTCGTAATAGATGCGGACGGGAAAGCGGTGTTCAGCCAAGCGGCGGGCTCCGCTCGTCGAACACCACATGCTCCACCGTCTCGGGCAGGTTCCCCAGCCGCTTCTGCAGCCAGGCGGGCAAGAGGCGACGATAGGCCAGCGCCTCGCCGCTCACCGGCACCCAAGAAAATTGGAGCAGGTGCCCTTCATCCTCGCGCACCAGCCAGGGATCCTGCCCATCCGGCCCCATGCCCTCGGGCAGATCGAGCCGGTAGAAAAAGCCGATCTCGTGAAACAGCTGCCCCTCGCGCTCGTAAAAGCTTTCGGAGGTGAACAGCAGCGGCCCGATACCGACCGGTAGTGCCAGTTCCTCGGCCATTTCGCGCGCCAAGGCCGTGGCGCTGGGCTCGCCAAGCTCCACCCGGCCACCGGGCAGCATGGCATAATCGTCCTCGTCCTCGCGGCAGATGAGCACATGCCCCTCGCGAATGGCGATGCCGGCGACCCGGTAGTTGAAGCGCTGCCGCCCAATGGGGAAACTCAGAACCGTCCGCTCGCTCATTCTTCGCCCGGCTCCTCGAAAAGACTGCCCTGCATGCCGACAAACCCCTGCGGCACGGCACGCCCGAGATGCTGGAAAGCCAGCCCCGTCAGCATGCGGCCGCGCGATGTCCGCTGGATGAAGCCCTGCTGGATCAGATAGGGCTCGACGATTTCCTCGATGGCGTCGCGCGGCTCGCTCAGAGCCGCCGCGATGGTTTCGATGCCGACCGGCCCGCCGCCATAGAAATCGGCAATGGTGGTGAGATAGCGCCGGTCGAGCTGGTCGAGCCCACGCGCATCGACATCGAGCCGAAGCAGCGCCCGATCGGCTATGCCGCGGGTGATCTCTTCGGCGCCTTCCACCAGCGCGAAATCCGTCACCCGGCGCAAAAGCCGCCCGGCAATGCGCGGGGTGCCGCGCGAGCGGCGGGCGATTTCCATCGCTCCGTCCGGCGCCATCGGCATGCCGAGGAGCCGCGCGCCGCGCTGGACGATCATCACCAGCTCTTCCGGCGTATAGAAATTGAGCCGGACCGGAATACCGAAACGGTCCCTGAGCGGCGTCGTCAAGAGGCCCGCGCGCGTCGTCGCCCCGACCAGGGTGAACTTGGCAAGGTCGATCCTGACCGAGCGCGCCGCCGGCCCCTCGCCGATGATGAGATCGAGCTGGAAATCCTCCATCGCCGGATAGAGCACTTCCTCGATGGCGGGATTGAGCCGGTGGATTTCGTCGATGAAGAGCACGTCGCGCTCTTCGAGATTGGTCAGGAGTGCGGCGAGATCGCCCGCCTTGGCGATGACCGGGCCGGAGGTCGCGCGGAACCCGACGCCGAGCTCCTTGGAGATGATCTGCGCCAGCGTGGTCTTGCCGAGCCCCGGCGGGCCGACGAACAGCACATGATCAAGCGCCGCCCCGCGCCTCTTGGCCGCCTCGATGAACACTTCGAGATTGGCCCGCGCCGCCGCCTGCCCGATGAATTCGGAAAATCCGGAGGGGCGCAGGGAAACGTCGAGCGGATCGTCACGACCGGCTTCTGGGGAGGTCAGGGAACTCACGCGCGTGCCAGCCTTGCAACGATCAAATCAAGCGCCATGAGCATCTGCGGTTCTCGCTCCGAGTCGGAAAACGTCGCAAAACCCTCAACAGCCCCCTCATAGAGCCGCTCATCGGCAGCCGAAGGAAATTTCACCCTGAAAGAAGACCATCGGACTCGCAAATAGCCTACGGGCATTCCGTCCTTGAAAACCTCATACTGCTCCGGCGCGACGGAACAAGTCTGAACCATGGTCAAGCCACAGTCCAGCAAACGTGCCGCCACACTGTCGGGGATTGATATCTTTTTAGGGGGCACGTTAAGACTGCCCGCCAGATCGGCTAAATTCGTCATATAGGGCTTCCTATGAGGATTTGACCTTCCACCGATCATTGTAGGTTGCGAGAACGCGATAAGTCCGGATCACTACTAGCTGCTCAATTCCCTGAGCCCCAGCCGGATCAGCTTTTCCGTCGCCGTATCCTCGCCTTCCTTGGCCACCACCCGCGCCAGTGCAGCCGAAGCCTGGGCGCTGGAATAGCCGAGATTGGTCAGGGCCGAAACGGCATCGGCGACATTGCCGCCGGCGACGCCCTCGCCCAGCGCCGTCTGGAGGCCGATGACGCCGGCTTCGACGCCGCCAATGGCCGGCACCTTGCCCTTGAGTTCGGTGACGAGCCGCACCGCCAGTTTCGGCCCGACGCCATTAGCGCGGCCGATCATCGCCTTGTCGCCAAGGGCGATGGCGCTCGACAATTCGGATGGGGACAGGGCGGACAGGATGGCGAGAGCCACGCGGGCGCCCACGCCCTGCACCGTCATCAGGAGGTTGAACCAGGCCTTTTCGGCCTCGCTGGCAAAGCCATAGAGACGGATCATGTCCTCGCGGACAATGGTTTCGATGAAGACCACCGCCGCCTCGCCGACCCGCGGCAGGCTTTGCAGCGTGCGCGAGGAGCAGAACGCTTCGTAGCAGACGCCGCCGCAATCGATCAGCACGCGATCGTCGGCGTAACTGTCGACCAGCCCCTTGAGCTTTCCGATCATGCGCTGGCCCTCATGCGCTGGCGATGGACGCGGTGATGGGCATGGCAGATGGCGATCGCCAGAGCGTCCGCCGCATCCGCGCCCTTGAAATCGGCGGCCGGCATCAGCGTCTTCACCATCAGCGCGATCTGGTCCTTTTCAGCGTGGCCGGTACCCACAATGGATTTCTTGACGAGATTGGCGGCATATTCGGCCACGGGAATGCCGCGCGAGGCCGGCGTCATCAGCGCGACGCCCCGCGCCTGCCCAAGCAGCAGTGCCGAACGCGGGCCGGCATTGACGAAGGTTTCTTCCACCGCCGCCTCATCTGGCGCGAACCGGTCAAGCAGATCGCCTATGCCCGAAAACAGGATGGCGAGCCGGTCGGCAAGATCGGCATCGGTCGGCGGGGTGAGCGTGCCGCAGGCGACATAGCTCAGCCGGTTGCCCTCGTTTTCGATGACCCCCCAGCCGCATCGCCGCAGCCCCGGATCGATACCGATGATTCGCACCCTGGTGTTCATGCCCGACCTTTATCCTGATGCGCGCAGCCTACCAAGCCAGAGTGAACAAAACAGAAACTAAACGCGGTGGATAATTGAAGCTTCGATAAAAATGTAACGCTCCGGCAAACACCATCTTCAACTCATGCGCCTATGCATGCATCCCAGAATGAGGAGGAAGCGATGAGGGTTTGGGGGCGTCGCAGATCTGCGACGGCGCACCGAACCCATCCAGCGCATCACCCGATTTCCCGCATTAATGAATTGCCGTGCGCCACTCCGGCGGCCGGTTCTATCCGGCGTTGGCAGCTTTCAGGCTGCCGCCACCCCTGACTTTTCTATTTAGGCGCCCGGCACGCATGGTCATACGCGTGCCAGGCATTGTTATATTCGGATTGCGAGTATCCAATGGTGCCTTTGAGATTTCTGCTGTCACTGCAACGCTGGTCGAGCGTCGCCCGCTGGACGATATTGGGCACGCTCGGATGCGTGGCCGTCTCGGTCGTCTTCAACATCTTCATGTTCAGCGATCTTGGCCCCGAGGCGCTGACCCGCAGCATTATTACCGGCACGGCCCTGCCGATCCTTCTCGCCCTGCCGCTGTTTTTCTATATGAGCGTGCGGATCAGGGGACTGGCGATCGCCAATCTGCGGCTCACCCAGGTGGCGCGCACCGACAGCCTTACCTCGTGCCTGACGCGCGGCGCCTTTACCGGACGCGTGGGGAGCCTCCTCGCTCATCGCGAGATCGCCCCGCGCGGGGCGCTGCTGATGATCGATGCCGACCATTTCAAGAAGATCAACGATATGTTCGGCCATGACCAGGGCGATGAAGCCCTCGTCATCATCGCCCGCGCCATCCGCGCCATGCTGGGGGAAGACGATCTGGTCGGACGTATCGGCGGGGAGGAGTTCGGCGTCTTTCTGCCCAATGTGGGATTGCGCGGGGCGCAGATCATTGCCGAGCGCATCCGCCACGCGGTCAATCGCGCCGTCTTCGCCCCCGGCACCGCGCTGTGGCCGCTATCGGTGAGCATTGGCGGGGCGGTCTACAGCAACCGCACCCACTTCACCGATCTCTTCCGCATTGCCGACCAGCGCCTCTACAGCGCCAAGCAGGCGGGGCGGAACTGCGCCGCCATCGCCGATGTCGACGCCCAGCGCGAAATCGACCTCAAGCGCTCGGCCTGAGATCAGCCGGCGATCCTGGCCATGTCTTCTTCGCTGAGATCCACATTGGAATAGACGTTCTGCACGTCGTCATCTTCCTCGAGGATCGAGATCAGCTTCAAAAGCGTCGCGCCCTTTTCGGCATCGACCGGGGTCTTGTTCTGCGGCTCCCAGATCGCCTTGACCGATTCGGCCTCGCCCAGCGTCTGTTCCAGCGCCGCCGACACTTCCATCATCGATTCGAAGGTCGTGTAGATGTAATGGTTCTCTTCATCGCTCTCGACATCTTCGGCGCCGGCCTCGATGGCGGCTTCCATGATGGCATCGGCCGTGCCGGCGCTGGCCGGATAGGTGATCTCGCCGATCTTGTCGAACATGAAGCCGACCGAGCCAGTTTCACCCAGCGCCCCGCCATTCTTGGAGAAATAGGAGCGGACATTGGAGGCGGTGCGGTTGCGGTTGTCGGTCAGCGTCTCGACGATGACGGCAACGCCCCCCGGACCATAGCCTTCGTAGCGGATTTCTTCGTAGTTCTCGCTGTCATTGCCCGCCGCCTTCTTGATGGCGCGGTCGATATTGTCCTTGGGCATGGACTGGGCGCGGGCATTGGCGACGGCAAGGCGCAGGCGGGCATTGAAGGCCGGGTCCGGCTGACCCAGCTTTGCGGCAACGGTGATTTCGCGCGCCAGCTTGGAAAAGACCTTCGAGCGCGCCGCGTCGCTCTTGCCCTTGCGGTGCATGATGTTTTTGGCGTGTGAATGGCCGGCCATTCGGAACCTCGGAAAAGCGTCATCTGGAAAATTCGCCCGCTTATAGGGGGACGAACGGCAAAAATAAAGGGCGGGGCCTAATCGAACACCGGCAGCGCCTCGGCCAGAACCCCGCCGATCCGGACGGGCAGCACGCGTTTGGCGAGCCCCGTGACGGGATCGGTCTCGACGGCGACGCCGCACAATGTCGCCTCGCCCTCGGCCGGAGTGAAGCGGCCATTGGCAATGCCGGTCAGGAACCGGTTGACCGGCTCTTCCGCATCGACGCCGATGACGGAATCGAAATCGCCGCACATGCCGGCATCGGCCATCAGCGCCGTGCCGCCGCGCAGAATGCGGTGATCCGAGGTCGGAATATGGGTATGGGTGCCGACGACGAGGCTAACCCGCCCATCGAGGAAATGCCCCATGCCCTGGATTTCCGAGGTCGCCTCGGTATGGAAATCGACGATGATGGCATCGGCCTGTTCGCCAAGGGGACAGGCGGCAACCGCCGCTTCCACCGCCCGGAACGGATCGTCGACCGGCCCCATGAACACGCGCCCGAGCGCGTTGATGACCAGCACCCTATGGCCCTTGCGCCCCTCGATGAACATCGCCCCGCGCCCCGGCGTGCCGGCGGGCATGTTGATCGGACGCAGAAGCGTCGTCTCGCGCTCGATATAGGTGAGCGTATCGCGCTGGTCGAAGGCATGGTCGCCGAGGGTGACGATATCCGCCCCGGCATCGCGGATGCCGTTGAAATGCGGCTCGGTCAGGCCCCGCCCATGGCTGGCATTCTCGCCATTGACCACCACGAAATCGAAGCCATAGCGCTCGATGATCCCCGGCAGACGCTCGCTGATCGCGTCGCGTCCGGACCGGCCGACGACATCACCCAAAAACAGAAACTTCATTATGCCTCGCCGAACCGGCGGACACCCGCCTCGGTCACCACCGCATCGAGCGGAATATCATGCGCCTCGCGCGGGATGGCCTCGAGCTCCTGCGCGGCATATGCCAGCCCGATCAGCCGCGGCTTCTTCGTCATGCCCGCAAGCGTGCGGTCGTAATAACCGCCGCCATAGCCGAGCCGCGTGCCGGCGCTGTCGAACCCGAGAAGCGGCACCAGCACTACGTCCGGCTCCGCCTGCGGGGCAAGCTCCGAGGGGGCGAGCGTGCCGAAACCGGAAGGATAAAGCGCCGCCCCCTGCTCCCACAGACGCAATTCGAGCCTTTCGCCCGGCCCCAGCACCACCGGCAGCACCACGGGCTGCAAACTGTCCATGAGGCGCACCAATATGGGCTGGCAATCGAGTTCGTCGCGAATGCGCCAATAGCCGGCGACGATCTCGCCGGGTTTTAGGGTGATCTCATCGAAGAAATGCCGGCAGACAGCCTGGGCCGCATCGTCGCGAAAGGCCTGCGGCAGCGCCGCACGGGCGGCCAGCGCCTTGCGCCTCAGGGCCGCCTTGGTCTCTTCCATGCTGTCATCGATCATGCGGCGCCGCTTGCCCAGAAAAACAGGTGCCGCCCTGGCCGTGGGATAGATCGATCCCGGGAACCTACTCACGTAGGTGGGCGCCGTATATCCGAGCCCACGGGCCCGGTCAGGGACAGCTCCCTTCAGGATTGATAAGGCCCCGGGGATATTGTTATCCGCACGCACCGGGCAGCAGGCAAGATATAGAGCGTTCGCGGGCCGCGTGCAAAGGATTAGAGCAGGTTTTGCCAGTCGCGGCTGCGATGAATGACCCGGACAATGCGAATGCCCGGCGGCGCCACGTCATAGACAATCACATGTGCTTCCCTGGAATGCACGCGAACCGGTCGACTGAGTTCCGGGCGTTCCTTGCCAATGTCGGGAAATGACGACAAGAGTGAAAAGGCCTCATGCAATTCGTTGTGGTAACGATCTGCCTGGGCTTCACCGAAATATTGAACGCCTTGCTTGTAGATTTCGATGACGTCGCGCGAAGCCGCCTCCGTCAGAACATAGCGGCTCAATCGGGCAGCCCCAATTCCTTTCGGGCAAGGATGCGAATGTCCTCCATCGTCAGCGCACTGACGCCGCTATCAAGGCCCTCCTGCACAAGGCGATCGAACTCGGCAATTTTCCGGGCCCGCTCCTGATCGTGCCGGATCAGATCGCGCACATAGTCGCTGACATTGCCGTATTTGCCGGATCTGGCCTGCGCTTCCGCCCATTCCTTCATCGGCTCGGGCAGTGAAATGTTCATGGTCGCCATAGGAGTGCTCCTTTGGCGTCATCATAACATTTTGACAAACTTTGCCAATCGATATGCTTGCCCGTCGGATTGGCCCGGATTATCGTGGCGCATCACGCAAGCGGCGGCGCGATCATGGGAAAACGGCTCGGCACAGTCTGGCTCGCAGCGCTCTGTTTTGTCGGTCTCCTCGCGCCCGCCAGCGCCGCGCCGGCCGACCCCACTACCTCCTGCTTCGCCATTGAAGACGAAACCGTCTGCATCACCGAAGCCGGCTATACCGGCGATGTCTGCCGGGCCATTTCCGCCTATGCCGGCCATTGGGGCCTGCCCGAAGCCTTTTTCGCCCGGCTGATCTGGCAGGAAAGCCGGTTCGATCCCACCGCCATCAGTCCCGCCGGCGCCGAAGGCATCGCCCAGTTCATGCCGGGCACGGCGCGCCTGCGCGCCCTTGCAAACCCCTTCGACCCGGCCGAGGCTCTGGCCCGCTCCGCCGAATATCTACGCTTTCTCGAACGCAAATTCGGCAATCTCGGCCTTGCTGCCGCCGCCTATAATTCCGGCGAGGGACGGACCGCGCGCTATGTCGCCGATCAGGGCGGATTGCCACTCGAAACACGGGAGTTCGTCTCTATCATTACCGGCCAGACGGTCGATTATTGGCTCGATGAAAGAGCCGAGCCGGTGGATTACCGCCTCCACCCCGAAACGCCTTTCGAGGATGCCTGCATCGACATGGCAAAGGCCGTGCCCATGCCCGATTTCGGCCCTGCGGCCCGGTGGCAGCCCTGGGGCATTCTCATCGCCCAGAATTTTTCCCGCACCATCGCGACCGATGCCTTTTCCCGGGCGCAATCGCGCTATGAGGCGCTTGCCGGGGAAGAGCTGATGCTGATTACGGTGCGCAATCCGAATTTCGGCCCCCGCCGGCGCTATTCGGCCATGGTCGGCCGGCAAAGCCGCGCCGAGGCTGAGGCGCTTTGCGAGAGGCTTCTGGCGGAAGGCGGCAATTGCATTGTGCAGAGGAACGGGCCTTAGGTCCCGCGAGCGTTTCGCTGCTTGATAGAAAATGAAACGGTGAACCCACTACACGCAGGGTGTCATTCCGGCGAAAGCCGGAAACCAGTTTTCCGGCGGCATCGCTAAACTGGATCCCGGCGTCCGCCGGGATGACATGCGGTGGGGTGGAGACAGCCCGGCCCTGCCGCAGCTTACTGCCCTGCTCACCCCTGCGGCAGTGGCGCCGTTTCGTCGATGGCTTCGGCAATGCCGACAAGCTTGCGGGCCGCCTCTTCGAATTTCTGGGCGAAGCGCTGCTCCATGGCCTCGGCTTCGTCGGCCAATTGCTGACCGGCCTGGGTCAGCGTTCCGACCTCCGCCTCGAGCGCGGCGATCCGGCGTTCGGCCTCGGCCAGTTCATCGAGCACGGCGATGCCGGCCATCACCGTCAGCCGGTTGTCGCCGATCTCGCCGACCGCGCCCTTGAGGCCTTCGACCTGTTGGTTGAAGCGCTCGGCAAGCCCGATGAGGTGCTTTTGCTGCCCCTCCTCGCAGGCCATACGATATTTGCGGCCATTGATTTCGACATTCACTTCGGGCACGGCGCGTCTCCTACTTCGCCAGCACTTCGCGCACGGTTTCCATGGCCTCGACCAGCCGGCGCGATACATCATGCGCACTGTCGTCGAGCCGCTTGGCCCGGGCCGAAGCCTTGTCCAGTTCGGAGGCCAGACGCGCCCGCTCGGTGACGAGACGTTGCGTATCCACTTCGATGCGCTGCAACTGACGCATGCGCGCCGCGAGATTCCTGGCCGATGCCTCGAGCCGACCCATGGCCCTGTCGAACCGGGCCGTTGCCGTTTCGATACCGTCTTGAAGCTCGGTTTCGCTCATCGCCGTTACGCCCTCGATACTTGTGATTCCGGCACTCTCCAGAGTGCGCCACCGCCCCCACGATTGCAACCGGCCCGCCCCTGCCCGTCATTGACAGGCAAGCCGAACCTGTTATGCCCTTATCCGCCTTGGGAGGGAGGCCGGAACAGCTTCTTCTCCCCAGATTTGAGCGAAATTCAGAGCGGAATCCCCCATGCCCAACACTGCCCAGCAAAATGACCTGGCCAATGCGATCCGGTCTCTCGCCATGGATGCGGTCGAAAAAGCCAATTCCGGCCATCCGGGTCTGCCCATGGGCTGCGCCGATATCGCGACCGTGCTTTTCACCAAGGTGATGAAGTTCGACCCCGCCGACAGCAAATGGCCCGATCGCGACCGCTTCGTGCTTTCGGCCGGCCACGGCTCCATGCTGCTCTATTCCGCGCTCTACCTCCTCGGCTACGAGGACATGACGATCGATGAGATCAAGAATTTCCGCCAGCTCGGCTCGAAGACCGCCGGCCACCCGGAATATGGTCATGCCCGGGGGATCGAGACCACGACCGGCCCGCTCGGCCAGGGCCTTGCCAATTCCGTCGGCATGGCGGTCGCCGAAGCCAAGCTCGCCGCCGAGTTCGGCGCCGACCTCGTCGACCACCATACCTGGGTGCTGGCCGGTGACGGCTGCCTCATGGAAGGCATCTCGCAGGAAGCCATTTCGCTCGCCGGGCACCTCAAGCTCAACAAGCTCACCGTCATCTGGGACAACAACAACATCACCATCGACGGCAAGGTGTCGAACGCCGACTCCACCGACCAGATCGCCCGCTTCAAAGCTGTCGGCTGGAACACCATCGAGATCGACGGCCACGATCAGGACGCCATCGAAAACGCCCTGCTTGCCGCCAAGGACGCCGACCGGCCGACCCTGATCGCCGCCAAGACCACGATCGGCTATGGCGCCCCGAAAAAGGCCGGCACCGAAAAGGTCCACGGCTCCCCGCTCGGCGCCGAGGAACTGGCCGGCGCCAAGGCCGCGCTCGGCATCACCTATCCCGCCTTCGAAGTGCCCGCCGGGATCGTCGAAGCCTGGCGCGCCGCCGGCAAGCGCAGCCAGAATTTGCGCGGCGAATGGCAGGCGCGCCTTGCCGCGTCCCCGAAGAAGGACGAGTTCACCCGCCGCATGGCCGGCACACTGCCCGAAGCCTTTGCTCCGGCCATGGCCGAATACAAGCAGAAGCTCGCCGCCGACAAGCCGAAGGTCGCGAGCCGCAAGGCTTCGCAGATGGCTCTCGAAGTCATCAATAGGACCATCCCTGAAACCCTCGGTGGTTCGGCCGACCTCACCGGCTCCAACCTCACCAATACGCCCGAGACGCTGCCCTTCCAGGCCGACAACCATCTCGGCCGCTACATGATGTACGGCATCCGCGAGCACGAAATGGCCGCGGCCATGAACGGGGTGTCGCTGCATGGCGGCCTCATTCCCTATGGCGGCACCTTCCTCGTCTTCACCGATTATGCCCGTCCGGCCATCCGCCTCTCGGCGCTGATGGAACAGCGCGTCATCTATGTGATGACCCATGATTCCATCGGCCTCGGCGAAGACGGCCCAACCCACCAGCCGGTCGAGCATGTTTCGACCCTGCGCGCCATTCCCAACCTCTTCGTTTTCCGTCCGGCCGACGCCATGGAAACCGCCGAATGCTGGGAACTGGCGCTCGCCGCCGAAAAGACCCCCTCGATCCTCGCCCTATCGCGCCAGAACCTGCCGGCCCTGCGTACCGAATATTCGGCCGAGAACAAATCGGCCAAGGGCGCCTATACGCTTATGGGGGATGCCGACGCCGATGCGGTGATCTTCGCCACCGGCTCGGAAGTCGCCATTGCCGTCGAGGCCAAAAAGCTCCTCGACGAGAAGGGCATTTCCGCCCGCGTCGTTTCGGTGCCGTCGATGGAGCTTTTCGCCAGGCAATCCGACGCCTATCGCGCCGAAGTGCTCGGCACAGCCAAGGCACGCGTCGCCATAGAGGCCGGCATTTCCATGAGCTGGGACAAGCTGCTCGGCGACAAGGGCCGCTTCGTCGGCATGCATGGTTTCGGCGCATCCGGCCCCATTGACGATCTCTATACGCATTTCGGCTTAACCGCCCCGGCGGTTGTTGAAGCTGTCACCGCACAGTTGTAAGAGACCGCCGACTACCCCTTCCTAACCTTGTCCCCCAAGGAGTCCCCAATGGCAGTTCGCGTCGCCATCAATGGTTTTGGTCGCATCGGCCGCAATGTCCTGCGCGCCATCATCGAATCGGGCCGCACCGACATCGAAGTCGTGGCGATCAACGATCTCGGCCCGGTCGAGACCAATGCGCATCTCTTCCGCTTCGATAGCGTGCATGGCCGCTTTCCGGGCGAAGTGACGGTCGATGGCGATACCATCAATGTCGGCCGCGGCCCCATCAAGGTCACCGCCGTCCGCAACCCGGCCGAACTGCCGCACAGGGATCTCGGCGTCGATATCGCGCTCGAATGCACCGGCATCTTCACCGCCCGCGACAAGGCGGCGGCGCATCTCGAAGCCGGCGCAAAGAAGGTTCTGGTTTCGGCTCCCGCCGATGGCGCCGACCTGACCGTGGTTTACGGCATCAACCATGCCGCGCTCACCAAGGATCACGTGGTCGTTTCCAACGCTTCATGCACGACCAATTGCCTCGCCCCGCTCGCCTATGTGCTCCACAAGGAGTTCGGCATCGAAAAGGGCATGATGACCACGGTGCATTCCTATACCGGCGACCAGCCGACCCTCGACACCATGCACAAGGATCTCTATCGCGGCCGGGCTGCCGCCCTCAGCCAGATCCCGACCTCGACCGGCGCCGCCAAGGCCATCGGCCTGGTGCTGCCCGAGCTCAAGGGCAAGCTCGACGGCATCTCCATCCGCGTGCCGACCCCGAATGTGTCCTGCGTCGATTTCAAGTTCATCGCCAAGCGCAATGTGACCGCCGACGAGGTCAACACCGCCATCCGCAAATATGCCGATGGCGAGCTCAAGGGCATTCTCGGCTACACCACCCAGCCCAACGTCTCGATCGACTTCAACCACGACAGCCATTCCTCGACCATGGCGCTCGACCAGACCAAGGTCATGGACGGCAATTTCGTCTCGGTGCTGAGCTGGTACGACAATGAATGGGGCTTCTCCAACCGCATGTCGGACACCGCCGTGGCGCTGGGCAAGACGCTCTAAACATTCTTGAATACGGTCATTCTGAGCCTCGCTGTTCCGCAGCGGGGCTTTTTTGTTGGATGAGCCCACCCCCTCGGGTCAAGCGCGAGGGTGACGGTCCGGAGAGGAGGAAGGCAAAGGGGGACTAGGGGGAGCTTTGTCCGGCGCGTTGATTGCCAGCTGCGCGGCGAAAGCCCGTTGATAGGCCGGACGCGCTTCGGCGCGCGAGACATAGGCGGCAAGGCCCGGATGCTGGTCGAGAAGGCCCGAGGGCTTCAGCCGCTGCAGCACATGCACCATCATCAAATCGCCGGCGCTGAAAGCGCCATCGAGCCAGTCGGCATCGCCGAGGCGGTCGGAGAGTTCCTGCAAGCGCGTGTGGATGCGGGCTTCAACGAGCGGCAGGCGCTGCGCCGCCCAGGGCTCGCGCCCTTCGATGATCCGCGCCGTCGCCAGGTCGAGGATGGGCGGCTCGACGGTGCTGACGGCGGCGAACATCCAGGTGATGGCCCGGGCGCGGCCATTTGCATCGCGCGGCAACAAGCCCTCGTGATTCCCGGCGATATGGAGGACGATGGAGCCGGTTTCGAAGAGGATGAGGTCGTCTTCGGTATAGGTGGGAATCTGGCCGAAGGGCTGGATGGCCCGATAGGTCGGCGCCTTCATATCGGCAAAGGAGACGGGGCGGACCTCATAGGGCTGGCCGACCTCCTCGAGCGCCCAGCGCACGCGCGTATCGCGCGCGAGCCCCATTCCGCCATCCGGCGACCGCTCGAAGACGGTGATGATTATGGTCATCATAATTCTCCTCTCGGAGGACACGGCCCGCCCGCCCCTCATCAATGAGACGAACGGGGCAGCCGGGAATCGACGGGACGCAGCCGATTTTTATCGCCTCTCTGTGCGACGTCGCGCGAAAGGCGGCAGAGAACGCGAGCTTCCTCCACCGCCCCCAACACGCTAATCTCCGCCTGACAGTCCAAACCCGGACCGGCCGCATGAACCGCAACCGAACCATACGCTGGCGTGGCATCGATCCTGCCACCCTCGAGCATTGCCAGATCATCCGCAGCGCGGATGACACCCGCATCCGCTCCAGCCTGATCGCGCCGGATTATGGCCTCTTCTACCGCCTCAAGCTGAACGAGGCCGGCCATGTCCGCTCCGCCCGCATCGAACGCACCGATGGCCGCACGCTCGAACTGTTCTCGGATGGCGCCGGCAATTGGTCGGATGACCGGGCCGAGCCTCTGCCGGCCCTTCGCGGCTGCATCGATATCGATCTGTGGCCGTCGCCGCTGACCAATTCCCTGCCCATCTGGCGCAGCCAGTGGATCGACAACCAGCCGCAGCACTTCACCATGGCCTGGATAAACGGCGACGACATGACCGTCCGCCCGGACGCCCAGATCTACACAAGGCTCGACGCTGCTCGTTTCCACTTCCGGAACGCCGACGGTTTCGAACGCATCATCAGCGTCGATAGCGATGGCCTCGTCACCCTTTATCCCGATCTCTTCGAGGCCACCTCACCATAAAGTGTCGCATCCCCTTCATGGAATCACCTTAAAAGGCCCATGGTTTCGCGTGAGGGCTGTCATGTTCCTGGTGACCCGCAAGCTTCTGGCCGGTGTGCCGGCCACCGCTTTTTTCGTCGGCTTGTTGCATCAGCCGGGCCTGTTGCTCGTGCCGCCCGCCCTTGTCGCCCTGTTCCTCGTCTTGCGCGACCGGACCATCCGCAACCGCATCGGCATCGCTCCCTGGGCCAGTGACGGCTTCGCCCGCCATGCCTTCGTCGACGATATCGCCGCGCTGATCGGGGCGACCCTGCTCGCTTTGCCGGCTTACTTCGCAGGCGAAATCCTCGAACGGGCGCTTCTCGCCGGTTGAGGCGGGCTCCCGGCCAAGCTCCCACCCATTGAGGCCTTCCGCGCCTTCACCCGTTCTGTTACGCCCTTGTCGTGACAATTCCAGCGCCGTATCCACGGAGGGCCAATCCTTGAGCGCAACCTTCAAAACCCTCGACGAACTCGATCTTGCCGGCAAGCGCGTGCTGCTGCGCGCCGATCTCAACGTGCCGGTCGCCGATGGCAAGGTCACCGATGCCACCCGCATCGAGCGCCTGGTGCCCACCATCCGCGAAATCGTCAAGAAGGACGGCAAGGCGATCCTGCTCTCCCATTTCGGCCGCCCCAAGGGCAAGGTCGATCCGGCCTATTCGCTGGAAGTGGTCTGTTCGACCATTGCCGATGAAACCGGCCATCCGGTCGGCTTCATCGCGACCGACTGGACCGATGTGGACGCCGCGCGCGAGGCCATCGACGAGGCCCCCGCGGGTTCCGTGCTGGTGCTCGAAAACACCCGTTTCCATCCCGGCGAAGAGGCCAATGACACGGAACTCGCCCAGCGCATGGCGAGCCTCGGCGACGTCTATGTCAACGACGCCTTCTCCGCGGCCCACCGCGCCCATGCCTCGACCGAAGCGCTGGCGCGCCTCTTGCCCGCCGCAGCCGGCCTCGCCATGGAAGCCGAGCTCGAAGCGCTGGAAAAAGGCCTCGGCAAACCGAAAAAGCCGGTGATCGCGCTGGTCGGCGGCGCCAAGGTCTCCTCCAAGATCGATCTTCTCGAAAACCTCGTCACCAAGGTCGATGGTCTCGTCATCGGCGGCGGCATGGCCAATACGTTCCTCCATGCCCAGGGCTATGGCATCGGCAAGTCGCTGGCCGAAAAGGACCTCGCCGATACCGCCATCCGCATTCTCGAAAAGGCGGAAAAGGCCAACTGCGCCATCATCCTGCCGATCGACGGTGTTGTCGCCTGGCATTTCGAGGCCAATGCGCCGAACCGGCTCTATGGCGTCGACGCCATCGACCCGGACGGCATGATCCTCGATATCGGCCCGTCCTCGATCGAGCGCATCAAAGGCGCCATCGACGAGGCGCAGACGCTCGTCTGGAATGGCCCGCTCGGCGCCTTCGAAATGACGCCCTTCGATGCCGGCACCGTTGCCATCGCCCGCTATGCGGCGCAGCGCACCCGTGACGGCAAGCTGATCTCGGTGGCCGGCGGCGGCGACACCGTCTCCGCCCTCGCCCATGCCGGGGTCAAGGACCAGTTCACCTATGTCTCGACCGCCGGCGGCGCCTTTCTCGAATGGATGGAAGGCAAGCCCCTGCCCGGCGTCGAAGCGCTGAAGAAATGATCGAAAAGGCCGGGCTCGTCCCGGCCTTTTTCATGGCCCGGCGGCAGAGCCTGGAGCCATTTGGTTGCATCACTCCTTCGTCTCATAACCCTAGGTCTAATCGACTTTGGCCCACTAAAGTCTAATCTGAAGGCCTCCCTCCATCAGATCAGGATCTTCCCCATGTCGCTGAGCAAAACTGCTCAAAAACTCATGGAAACGGGCAAGGGCATTCTCGCCGCCGACGAATCCGAGCCCACCATCGCCAAGCGCTTCGCCAAGATCAACCTGCCCAATTCCCTCGATCTGCGCCGCGATTATCGCGAGATGCTGTTCCGCTCTACCGAGGCCATGCGGAACTACATTTCCGGCGTTATTCTGACCGAGGAAACCCTGGAACAGGCGGCCGCCGACGGCACGCCCTTCCGCGCCATTCTGGCCGATGCCGATTGCATTCCCGGCATCAAGGTCGATCGCGGCGCCTTCCCCATGCCGGGCGATACCGGCGAAAAGATCACCGAGGGCCTCGATGGCCTCCGCCAGCGCCTTGCCCGCTATGCCGAACTCGGCGCGGGCTTTGCCAAATGGCGCGCCGTCATCACCATCAACGACATCGCCCCCACCCGCAACAATATCCGCGCCAATGCCCATGCCCTGGCGCGCTACGCCATCCTCTGCCAGGAAGCCGGCATCGTGCCGGTGGTCGAGCCGGAAGTCGTCGGCGATGGCGAACCGGGCAACCACTCGATGGAACGCTGCGCCGAAGTCACCGGCGAAGTGCTCGAATGCGTCTTCCAGGAACTGCGCCTAGCCGGTGTGGACCTTTCCGGCATGCTGCTGAAGCCGAACATGGTGCTGCCTGGCATCAATTCGCGCGAACGTCCCGGCGTCGAGGATGTGGCGCGGCGCACCGTCGAAGTGCTGCGCGAGCAGGTGCCGGCGGCCGTGCCCGGCATCGCCTTCCTGTCCGGCGGCCAGACCGACGAAGAAGCCACCGCGCATCTGTCTGCCATGAACCAGATCCCCAACAAACCCTGGCCGCTGACCTTCTCCTATGGCCGCGCCCTCCAGAACGTGGCCTTGCGCGCCTGGGCCGGCCGCCGCGAGAATTTCCCCATCGCCCAGGCCGCCTTCACCCATCGCGCCCGCATGAATTCGCTCGCCGCGCTCGGCGAGTGGAATCGCGAGGCCGACAAGGCTGCGGCCTGACGGCATTCGACCGGTTTGACGTCCCAACGTCACCAACTGAGCGCGCTTCCCCGGAAGCGCGCTTTTTTCGTGCCGCCGCAACATTGCACGAGCGCTGGCTTTTCCCTATGGAAGCGCGACCCTTTTGTCGCCAAAATGGCGCGTCATAGACGCAACGCGTCAATTCCCCCGGAAACCCATGGCCGCTCAACTGTTCCTGATCACCCCGCCTGCTGTCGATCCCGACACGTTTCGTCAGGCCTTGATGCGTGTCCTGGGCGCTGCCGAAATATCGGCCCTGCTGGTCAGCCGGGGCGACCATGACGCGGCCAGCTATGCCCGGCTCGTCGAAGAGGCCGTCAATATCGGCCAGGGCGCCGGCGCGGCCGTCCTCGTCGAAGACGATATCGATCTCGCCCGCCGCCTCAAGGCCGACGGCGTCCACATCACCGGCCCCATCGCCGCCATTCGCGACGCGGTCAAGGCGCTGAAGCCCGATATGATCGTCGGCGCCGGCCCGTTCAAAACCCGCCATGACGCCATGTCGGCCGGCGAACTCGATATCGATTATGTGCTGTTCGGAGCCCTCGCGGGCACCGCCGCCGCCAATGCGGCCGAGTTGGCCTCCTGGTGGGCGGAAACCTTCGAAGTTCCGGCTGTCTTCAGCGATCCGGCCTCGACCGCCTCCGATGCGCATGGCGCCGAATTTCTCGGCCTCGGCGAAGGCCTGTGGTCCGCCCCGGCGCCGGCCGCGGCCATGGCTGTCATCGCCGCCGCCCTGGAGCAAAGCTGATGCGCCGCCTCGCCCTTGCTTTTGGCCTTGCCGCCCTTCTGGCCGCGCCCGCGCTGGCGCAGTCAGAGCCGCAATCAGATACGGATGAGAACGAAGCCGAAGCCATCAGCTCGGAAATCTTCGGGGGCCCGCGCCTTCAGGTCGACCAGGCCTTCGGCGCCTTCCAGCGCGGCTATTTCCTCACCGCTCTTGAACTCGCCCTGCCGCGCGCCGAACAGGGCGATGCCGCCGCCCAGACGCTGATCGCCGAAATCTTCGCCAAGGGCCTCGGCGTCGCCGAGAACCCGCAACGCGCCGCCGGCTGGTATCAGCTCGCCAGCAAGAACGGCGATCGCCTCGCCACTTTCGAACTCGCCACGCTCTATCAGGATGGCGTGGGCGTACCGCGCAACCGCGCTCGCGCCGCCGATCTCTTCAAGCAGGCGGCCGATGCCGGCTATATCCCGGCCAAATACAATCTGGCGCTTCTCCATGTCGAAGGCATCTATGCCGATCCGAGCCTCGTCACCGCCGCCGGCCTCATGAAAGAGGCGGCGGATGCCGAGCTGCCCGAGGCGCAATATGACTATGGCACCATGCTCATCGAAGGGGCCGGCATCGCCCCCAACCCGGCCGAGGGCGCCCGCTATATCGGCCTTGCCGCCGATCAGGGCCTCATCGCCGCCCAGATCGATTATGCGACACTGCTCTATCTCGGCCAGGGCGTCGACAAGGACGTGCCCGAGGCGGCACGCTGGTATGCCCGCGCCGCCGAAAGCGGCAATGCCGTCGCCCAGAATCGCTATGCCAAGCTCCTCGCCGTGGGCGAAGGCGTCGATCTCGACCTCGAACAGGCCGCCATGTGGCGCGCTTTGGCCCGCCGTCAGGGCCTGACCGACCCGTCGCTCGACCGGCTTCTCGTCTCCATCCCGCCCGAGCAATTGCGCGGCGCCGAGGAACGCGCCCGTTTCTGGCCCTCGACCCCGCCGGGCCTCGACGCCAAGCCGCCGGCCGAACAGCCCGCAACGCTCTCCGCGCCCACCGATCCCGACCAGAAGCCGGCGGACAGCGCCGAGCCGTCAGAACCGGCCCCGGAACCCGAGGAAGCGGCCCCAGAACCGCAAACCCCTTGAACCCTCGCCCATTCTCGGCAATAACCCCGCTCTCCGTCCGACCTCACCCCTGAGCCTGTCGGACCATCCCATTTCCACCAATCGGCGGGCAGACTGCGCAATGGCACGTTCGGCACTTCTCAACATCATGGTCAGCGCCGCCCTCAAGGCGGGCAAATCTCTCACCAAGGATTTCGGCGAGGTCGAGAACCTGCAGGTTTCGCGCAAGGGGCCGGCCGATTTCGTCTCCAATGCCGATCGCCGCGCCGAGCAGATCGTCTTCGACGAATTGCGCAAGGGCCGGCCGACCTATGCCTTCCTGATGGAAGAAAGCGGCGAGGTCGCCGGCACGGACGGCCAGCATCGCTGGATCGTCGATCCGCTCGATGGGACCACCAATTTCCTCCATTCCATCCCGCTTTTCGCCGTCGCCATCGCGCTGCAGCGTGGTGACGAGATCGTCGCTTCGGTGATCTACAATCCCGTGCTCGACGAGCTCTATACGGCTGAAAAGGGCGGCGGCACCTGGCTCAACGACCGTCGGCGCCTGCGCATCGCCAGCCGTCGCCATCTGGCCGATGCGGTGGTTTCGACCGGCATCAAGACTCAGGGCACCGCCAATGACGCCCTGCAATTGCGCCAGATCGCCGCCATCAACCCCGCCGTGGCCGGTTTGCGGCGATCCGGTTCCATCTCAGTCGACATGGCCTGGCTCGCCGCCGGCCGCTTCGATGCGCTGTGGGAAGCCGGACTCTCACCCTGGGATGTCGCGCCGGGCCTCTTGATGGTCAAGGAAGCGGGTGGCTTCGTTTCCGACTATGCCGGTACGACGGGCTCGATCTGGAATGGGCAGATCGTTGCCGGCAACGAAATTCTGCAACCGCTGCTGCTCAAGGAATTGCGGGCGGTGAAGTGATTAGGGGCGGTGCCACGCCCCTGGCCCTTCGCGCGTAGCGCTACAGGCGTTCTTCCTTCAAATCGCTCCACCGGAGCGATTTGCCCTGTCGGGACAGTCATCACGGTTCGAGGCTCGCGAAGGGCTCGCACCTCACCATGAGGGCTACTGGGGGGTAGGTGTGTAAGGCACTTCGCCGATGGTAACCCCGAGAGCCACACACCCTGAGACCTCATGGTGAGGTGCGCCTCTTGGCGCCTCGAACCACGAGGTCGGGCACACTAGCCCATCCTCAATGTCACCTCGGTGTGGGGTTGGTACGCCGCTCACCTCCCCACCGCTCGTCACCCTCGGGCTTGACCCGAGGGCTCTTCACTTGAGGATGCTTCAGTAAGTGCAACACCCTCGGGTCAAGCCCGAGGGTGACGACCGGTGGCAAAGCGTTTTCTCATAACCCTTTGAAATCACGAACAAACAAAAACTTATCCCCGCCCCTCCAACCTCCCCATACTCTCCCCATTCCCGCACGCCACTGCGCGGTCGCGACGAACAGCCGGTGCGGGAAATACTGGGGAGCATGGGGTCGCCCAGGCTCGCGTGTGGATGCTGACCACCGGCCGGACGCCGGCCTGGACCGAGGGACCTCTATGGCGGGGAGAAGGTGCCGGGTTTTGGTATGTCCAACCCGAAAGG